>Ga0114940_10000083_pt1 | contig 59821 bp, 83 predicted proteins | sample ColdCreekSource_FD_87195 | JGI IMG/M metagenome (GOLD analysis project Ga0114940, IMG submission 87195) | Groundwater microbial communities from Cold Creek, Nevada to study Microbial Dark Matter (Phase II) - Cold Creek Source | ecosystem: Environmental > Aquatic > Deep subsurface > Groundwater ...
AACACGATCGAGACCGTGTACCAGTTCAGGTCGGGCTTGCTGCGCTGGTTGATAATGGCCCGGCCGGCGGCGTTGCGCTGGTAGAAGCGCTCCCCCTCCTCGACCTCCGGGGTCATCGTGATGGACACGAAGCCGTCGGACACGGCGTAGGCCGCGTCCCCGTACTCCGGGTTGCCACACTCGTCCAGCAGGGTCACGCGCATGGTCTCGCCCTGGACGGGTTTGGCGCACACGAGGTTCGTCATGGGGAAGTCACCTCCAGGGGGTCATACGTTGCACGTCCGGCGAAGCAGTCGAACGACACCGCGTAGGCGCGCTCGGCCAGGATGAGTTCGAGGTTGGTGATGCGATCGAACGCGGTCGCGAGATGCACACGAGGGGCCCGCCAGACGGTGGTCTGTCCGGTGACGATGACCTGGCCGGATGGGTAGGCACCGAAGCTCCACACCGACCCGAGGGGGGTGACCTTGCGAACGCCGTCCTGCTGAATCAGCCCGGCCTCGGCGGCGAACGCCGCGACCTCGACGGGGGCATGGATGTAGGCCACGCCGCCGTAGCCCTGCTCGGTGTAGGCGTAGCGCTCCAATGCGCCCACGACCTCGGTGATCAGGCCGTCTTCGTACCCCGGAGGGACCGGGACCGCCTGATCGTCCAGCGACCGGATCCCGAGGGCGTTGCCCTCGAAGTCCATGCCGGTCCAGAGCGCGCTCTCGACTGCCGCCATCTCGCCGGACTCCAGGCGCCGCAACGCCTTGGTCTCCAGCTCGGCCTGGTCGTAGCCGACCAGCGTGCACTCCATCGAGCTGAGCGCCACGAAGACACCCGTCTCGATTTCCTCGTCATCACCCTCGATGGGCTTAACGGGGGCCGCGACCTGGCCGCCGTAGCAGTTCACGCCGTAGGCGATCGAGCTGCCGCAGCCGACCGGGACGTACCGGACGCCGCCGCCCTCACCGTGTTCGCCGAGATCGAGCGGTCCGATCGCGGCATCGAACAGGCCGTACCGCCGCCGAAGCGGCTCGGGTGCCGGGACGTTCATCCCGGGAATCAGTGCCATCGGTCTAGCTCACCTCCTTCGTGATCAGTTGCGTGACGCTCCCCGGCAACCCGTCTCCGGGTCATGGGTGATGCAGCGGCAGGATTTGCCGGGGAGCGAGATCACGAAGGTCAGGCCGGCTGACCGGTGACGCCGGCGGTCGGCAGCGGGGTGGTGTAGTACCGCGACTCGGCGCACATCTTCATGATGTTGAAGCCGTCCTCGGCGAACAAGGCCGTGTATTGGTTCTGGGTGAGCATGGCGTTGTCGTAGACCGTGTCCAGCTGGACCACGTCGCGGACCGGCTTCAGCCAGGTCCCCGCCGGGTAGATGATGAACTCGACGTTCGCCGGGAAAGTCAGGATCGGGGTGGCCGCACCCGGGCCACCATCGACACCGGAGAAGGCGTCCTGGTAGTCGTACACGAAGTGGGGGACGACGTTGCGGACCCGGAACCACGCCAGGATCTCAGCGTCCGTGACGGCCATCTCGGCGACACCGGCACGCCGAGCCATCGCGGCACGGATCGGGGCCATCGACCAGATCGGGAGGACGATCTCCAGCGTCTGGGTTGGCGCCATCCGGTGGCGGTAGCGCAGGTCCACAGCGGCCAGCTCGACGGCCGAGAGGATCTGCGAGGCGCCGTCGGTGTTGTTCGCCGGAAGCGCGATGGTGCCACCGTTGGTGGACTGCGCCCGGATGCGCTGGATCACGGAGGCGTTGACCTTGTGGTCCAGACCGATCAGCGCGTTCTGGGTGAACTGGTCGATCGCCTCCGGGTAACCCCGGCGCTGCAGCAGTGCACCGGTGAGGCAGAGGTACGCCACGTCCATCCGGACCTCGACGAATTCGGGGCAGGGGATCTCGACGCAGACCTTGTCCACGCCGTTGATCACGTCGTACTCGGTGAGGATGACGTCGCCGTCGTCACCGATCTGGTCGTAGACGCTGGCGAACGAGATGCCGCCGTCCTCCGGGATGAAGAATCCACCGCGGGAGGCCTGCACTTCCGGCACGTCCAGAATGCCCTCACGGGTCGCCAGGGTGCACAGGTCGTAGATGGTCTCGCTCGGCGCGCACCAGCCGGCCGCGGCGGTCAGCGCTACACCCTTGTTGACCTGACGCTCCATGGCGTTGAACAGCGAGCCACCCGGAAGGCGGGACTGCTGGCGCGCGTGCTCCAGCACCTCCATGGCCTTGTTCGAGTCGGTGATACGCAGCTGCGCATCGTACTCCCGGCGCACGTTGACGGCGCCGTGACGAACCAGGGACCGCCCGCCCATCTTGAACGCCGTGCCACCCTTGCCGATCGGGGTCTTGCCGGCGCCCTTGCCGGAGCCGCCGCCGTACGAGGCCAACCGGCGCTCGATGATCTGCGCGGCTTCCGCGAACGAGGGGATCTCCTGGCCGGCGTTCGGCACGTCCGAGGAGGCCGTCAGGACGGCGCGGCGCGGGGTCTCGATCTCGGCCGGAGCCTCGATGGTGGAGACGGGGGTGCGCGTGGCGGTCACGGCCTGCGGCGCCGGAGCGGACTCCGGGGCCGGCTCGGTCGCGGGCCGGATCTCCGGCGCGGACTCGGGCTGCGCCTCGGGCTGCACGGTGAACGCGGCGGCGAGCTCGGCGCGCGCTGCCTGAGCGGCGGCGTCCTCCTCGCTACGGCGGGCGCCCTCGGTGCTGACCGAGCTGAACAGATCGCGGACCTCGATCAGGTGCGCACTGGTGGTGCTCTTGTCTTCGGCCGCGGTGCGGGCGTAGGCCTCGACGCGGGTCCGGAAGTCGGCGAACTCCTCGGCGCTGAGCGCACCGAGGTCGGCCGGGATCTGGAGGTCCTCCGGGAACATGGGTCAACTCCCTCATGGGGTCGGCGTGTCGTGCTCCCGGCCGGTCCGAAACGCTGCACCAGGTGCTTACGCTGGTCATCGTACACCGTACAGGGGCCATCTTGATCCGCATGTCCTCTTGCGAACTTCCTAGGTATGCCTGTAAAGTTGAGGCATGAAGATTCGGGTGGTGCTGGAGATCGAGGTCGACCCTGCGGAGTGGGTCGATGTGGACGGTTGCGAGCGTGGCGAGGTACGGGACTCGGTGAAACGCTACGTGGCCAACCTCGCTCAGCAAGGAGCCATGCTCGATGAGGCGGGAGCAGAGGTCACGCTGCGATGAACAAGCCCGTCCTGCTGGACCTGTTCTGCCGTATGGGCGGGGCCACGGTCGGCTACCAGCGAGCCGGCTTCTACGTGATCGGCGTGGACATCGACCCGCAGCCCGGCTACCCGGGCGACGAGTTCGTTCAGACCGACGTGATCGATTACCTGAGCCTGATTCCACTCGGCCCGTCGTTCCACGACCTCGGCGAGCGCCCCGCTCTGGCGCACGCCTCGTGTCCGTGCCAGGAGGGCAACACGGCCACGATGACCAACCGGACCCGGGGCATCGCGGACTCGCATGTGCAACTCGTGCCGCCCACCCGGGCGCTGCTCGACCAGATCGGCATTCCGTACGTGATCGAGCAGCCCACCTCATCACGGGCGGGCCTGATCCGCCGAGACCTGACTCTGTGCATGGACATGTTCAAGGGCGACATGCCCCCGCCATGGGTGCAGAAGCACCGCTCGTTCGAACTCGGGAACTGGCCGAGCCCGCTACCGGTAGCGCCGAAGCACCCGAAGCACGCGGGCAAAGTGCGCGGTTGGCGCCACGGTGAGTACTTCGACGGCCCGTACGTCGCGGCGTACGGCAAGGGTGGCGGGAAGGCTACCGCCGCGGAAGCCGCGCACGCCATGAAGATCGACTGGATGACCGACCGGTTCGATCTCTGCGAGGCGATCCCCCCGGACTACACCGAGTTCATCGGCCGGGCGTTCCTCGCCGACTGAACACGAAGCAGCCCCCGGACAGCGATGTCCGGGGGCTGCTGCTTCTGGCCGAGTCAGGCTGCCTTGATCACCTCCGCGCCCGGGTGCTTGGCGGCATACGCCAGCGCCGCAGCCTCGGTGCTCTTGGTGATCTTCAGGCCACCCGGCAGCTTCACTTCGAACCGCTGCCGGTTCGCCGCCTTGTTCTTGCCGCACGCACATGCCATCGCGTCAGTTCCCCCCACTCAGTTCGGCCAGAAGCGCTTCCCGCGCGGGGCGGGCCGCCTCCTGGAGTGCTGCCGCCAGCTCGGCGGCGGCACGGTCGCGCGCCTCACGGTCCTGAGCCTGCCGCTCCATGGCTCCAGCTACCTGCCGAGCCAGCGTCTCCACGTCAAATATCGGATCCGGATAGGCTGCCAGGGGCGTCATCGGCTCCGCCTCCGGCCCGAGCGCCGCGGTCAACGCGACCTGCCGGCCGCCGCGAGAGAACGTCTCGATCGGGAAGCCCGGCTCGGAGTGCTGCCGGGGGCCGGGCGCCAGGGCCAGCACCTCCACCAGCGACAGGCCGGCCGCGGTCTCGCGCCAGTCCCCGGACACCTTGCGGCGCGAGAGGATGGCCAGGTCCCCCTCTTCCAGGTCCGGCTCCAGCCGGCCCGCGACCGCGATGCCGAACTCGTCTTCGTACGCCCGGACGTATCCGGCGACCCGCTTGCCGTCGTGCACCGACATGGCACCGGCTGCGGTCGCGGACAGCGCGGCATGCTGGCCGCCGACCGTGATCCGACCCGCCCAGACCACGCCGTCCTCAGTCTCGATCGGGAAGCGGTTGAACGCGGCGTAGTCCCCGGCCGGGTCCTTCGGGGCGGTCACGCAGACGTCTGCGTACCCGACGTGACAGGTGCGCCAGGTCGCGATGTGCCCGAAGACGTGGCCGGTCTCGGTGTCGTAGGTGATCGGAGTCGGGCCGGTCAGGGCCCGGGAGAAGTCGGCCGCCGCCGGCCGGGTCGCGACACCGACCGAAGCGATCAACGCGAGCGCCGGGGTGCCGGCCTCGTTCGGGATCAACTCCAGCGGCCGGGTCGTCTCGGCGAACGCGGGGATCGTCACGAGCGTGGCCGCGCGCACCCGGCCGGAGGTGATCAGCAGCTCCAGCTTCGGCTCCTGGCCGGTGGCCTGGAAGTGCGCCTCGAACGCGGCTTCGGTCATCGGCTCATCGGAGCCGGTCATCACCGGTACGCCCTCGAACGTGTCCAGGTCCACCGAGGGGCCGAGCGTGCCCTTGCTCATCAGGTGCATGACCTCGGCGACATCCTCGGCGAGGCGCGGCATGGCCTCCCGGTCGATGTCGTCGTACAGCTCACCCTGGCCCCACACCGCGGTCATGTCGGCGCGCATGTTGCCCGCGGCCTCGGCACTGATCCAGTCATTCGCGATGGCCTCGGCCACCGTGCCGATGTGCGCCTGCTGGACGGCGCCGACCGCTACGGCGCCGTCGTGGCCACCCTCGCGCTGCCGGACCCACTCCATGCTGAAGGGCACCTCGGCCAGGGAGATACCCCCCTGCGCGAAACGCCGGCCGTCCCCGGTCGGCAGACCGATCGGGGCCAGCATCGTGCGGAACCTGGTACCCATGCGTCACACCTCTCCGAAGCTTGCGGACATCTTAGCGCTCAGGGCCGGAACTGCCGGTTGCTGAGATCCACGCTCTCTCCGGGCTCCACCAGCAACGCGGTACACCGGCACTGGATCACCTCCTGCGGTGGTCCGGCCGGGTCACCGGGAAAGGCGAGCGCGAAGCCGCCCACGGTGAACGGCTGGCCGAGCGGCACCCGCTGCTGATCGGCCAGGGAATGGCTGGGCCTCGTGCGACTGTCCTCGGTCGCCAGCCACACCTGTTCGTACTGCTCGCCGGTCTCTTGCGCGACCACCTGAAACGCGTCGTGGCGACCGGCGTTCAGCGCCCCGATCGCCTCGGTGCGCGCCACCACGACCGCCCGGTTCTCCCACCGCGGGGTGCCGGTGGCCGAGAGCGTCTGCTCCACCCGCTCCGCCAGCTTCGGGATCGACTCACCGAGGTTGACGCCGGCGGCCATCTGCCCGGCGACCAGGTCGTAGACCTCGTCCGGTGTACGGACCAGCCGGTTGCGGACCTCAGCGAGATAGCGCGCCACGAACACCCGTTGATCCCATGGGTAGTCGTCACCGAGCAGCGCGGTGTACCCGTGGCGCATGGCCGGCTCGACGGCCTTGGTGATCACCAGGTCCACCGCCTCGCGCCACGCCGGAGCCAGGGCCCACACCGCGTCCATGTCCGGTGGCCGGTCGCCGCGCAGCACACGCCGTGACAGCTGCACGAGCCAGTCGGACAGCGCAGCCCAGAACGCATCGCGAATCGATCGCTCGGTGGCCAGCACATCGAGGCGCGCGTTCAGGCGCTGCGGCAACCACGGGTCGCTGCCGTCACCGTTCCACACCGGTTCGGTCATGACGGCCGCCCACCGATCCCGAGGTACACGCCGGCAGCGATCCCGAGCACCGCCATCAGCGTCACGACCAGTAGCACCTGCTTGGTCTCGCTCATGACCACATCACCGCCGCCACGCTCCATGTCGCCCACAGGGCCGTGTACGCGCTGACCCATGCCGCCACCCGCCAGGTCACCAGATCACCGCGTAGGCGATCGTGAGCGCCAGCCACGCCAGTCCGGCCAGATAGGGGGCCGCCCGATGATCGATGATGCGCCTCATGCGGTCACCAGTCCCCGGCCTCGGTTGGCGATCTCCAGTGCGGCGAACAGCAGGTCATCGTGGTGGCGCATGCCGCGGGTCAGCAGCTGCTCCACGTAGCCGGACAGCAGCTCCTGCAGCCGCTCGGCCGGGACACCGAAGTCGGCCGCGGTCGTGGCAATGTGCGTCCAGCTGCCCTCGGTCACCGTGGCCGCGCGCTGCGGGGTGAGCGGCCCGATCTGTGCGTGCAGCTCATGCCGGGGGATGTCACGCCACTTGCCGTTGCGCTCCTGCGGAGTCGCGAGCCGACCACCGGCCAGCTCCAGCGCACGCAGCACGTGCAGGCGGCAGGTCGCGTTGAACACGACCTGCTGACTCGGCCCGGCCGCAGTCAGCTCGGCGATCCGGCGATCGAGGATCGCGGCGGTCAGGGCCGGACGCTCCGGGGCGATGCCACCGTTGGGTGGGGAGTCCAGCTGACGCTCACTCGGGTCGTCGTCCGGGTCGCCGTCGGTGTTCTGCTCGGCGGTCGGTGGCAGACCGACACTCTCGACCTGAGGCAGCCCGAGCGCGGTTTGCACGGCGCGGTCCAGGATCAGGTCGGGCTGCGTCTGGATCAGCTTCAGCAGGATCTGCTGGGCGCGCTCGGTGACGCTCGGCATCTGCTCCGGGCTGAAAGCCGCCGCCTTGACCATCTCGACATCCGAGAGCAAGAAGCGGTCATACAGCTGTCCGGCCTCCTCGATACGGTTCGGGCGCGCGGCCAAGGTGCTGGTGTCGAACGCGAACGCGAACCGGTCGATGTCCGCCTCGCGGCCCATCGCGGTCAGCGCCAACCGCAGGAAGCCCCGGGTCAGCGCATCGGCGATCAGCGTCAGGTAGCCGCCGATCCAGCGGGTGCCCTCCTCGCTGATCAGCCACGCCGTCCAGTGGTTCGAGTTGCCGATCCCCTCCAGGACCTCTTTCGGGATCTCGGCGGAGGTGCCGAGGCGGCCGATGGCCTTGTCCTTCATCTCGCCGATCTGGTCACTCAGCTCGGACCAGAACGTGATGGGACGGATCTTGTCGACATCGGGCATCAGGTGATCGGGCACCGAGAACACGATCGGCACCATCGCGGAGGCGGTGCTCTGATCCACCATCGAGGCGGACATCGCCCGTTGCATGTAGGCCATGAAGCCGTTCAGGCCGGGTGGGTCCTCAGGCTTGCGGGGGAAGTCCATCGACTCCGGCACCGGCATGATGCCGGCGCCGGTGAGCCGGGAGTCCAGCTCGGCGAACTCGCGTTTGGTCAGCAGCTCGATCTCCCGCAGCACCGGGATCGCGGAGCGGGTGAACGAGTCGGCCTGATCGCAGTCGTTGGGGTGCGGCCGGTGACAGCGGATCATCACGTCCACCTTGTCGGTCAGCTCCAGCCAACCGTCCCCGCGGTGCTTCGGGCGCCGGACCTTGATCCGGCCGCCCTCGTTCTTCACCCCGGCGCCGGTGACCACGAACCACGCACCACGTGCCTCGTGCGCCCCCTGAGCGGCTCCCTCGCCGACGATCCAGCACTCACCGGGGACCGCTAGGTCCAGACCCGCCAGACGGAGGTTGTCGTCCCTCTGAGCGCCTTTACCGAGCGGGACGGCGGCGAGCTGCCGGATCACCTCGTCCTCGGTTTCGCCGGTTTCCTCACCCGTCTCGTCCACCTCAGTGACGTACAGGCGTGCCTTGGCCACCGAGTCACCGATACGACCGGCCAGGAAGTGCAGCTCCGGCACGATGTCGTAGAGGCGCCAGGCCTCGATCTGCCAGTCCCGGTTGCCGAACTTGTACGTCTTCCAGCTCGACTCGACCGAGAGATCGACCATCGCGGTCGCGGCGGTCAAGGCCGGCCCGGCGAACTCCTCGGTCACGGCCCTTGGCCGGCGAAGCGCCACGTGCTACCTCCCGAGATTGTGGATCATGCCGGCAATCTGGCTGAACGCCCCGACCAGTCCGAGACCAATCATGACGGGGGTATCTCCCCAGGCCAAGAGCAGGGGCACGGCTGCGGCGCAAATCCAAATGCTGGTGCACCAAGGGCACTGGATCAGCGCGGCCAGGAAAGACCCTGCCGTAGCCGGCCTGTCGTCCAGCCATCCGATCAGCCATTCGCGCGCCGGCTCGGTGATCGAGTCCTGGACGACCAGCCCCGTCACTCGGGCCACCGCAAGAGCGTAGATCACCAGCAGCACGGTAACGGGGATGTCGCTCATGCGGTCATCCTACGGGATCAGTGGACAGTCTCCGTCTCGGTGATCCGACCCTCCTGCCGCCGGGGCTCATTCGACATCCCTCCCTTCCGGTCCCCATGACTACGTCATATGGGGACCGGAAGTGGGGATGTCGATTCGCTGGTTGCCCAGTGACAACCGGAAGTGGATTCGGATGTCAAGGGAAAGTCAAGTTTGTGCAGGTCGCAGCCCGGAGTGTCTTCCGATCGTTGCCGGAAGTAGACATCGATGATTGTCCATATCTACTGGAAAAGATGATCTTGGCGCCGGAAAGTCATTGTGCCCCTGACCTGCGCATATTCAATTCCTACAAAAACACTTCCGGTTCCAAACGACCCCTGAATCCGGAAGTGAAGGGAAAGTGACGGCGGTCACGCCACAGCAAGCGCCTGACCAGCACCGATGCAAATCAACCCAGGTTCGGATGTCCGATTTGCCACGAAAGAGCCCCCGACGTCTCATGCGCCGAGGGCTCCACCCGATCCGTGACCCACCTACCGGATCACCTATCCGTTACCCCGAGCTGTGCACGCACGCTAGACGTAGCGTCATCATTGAGGGGTCGCCACCCGAGCACCTCCAGGTCCCGGATGTACTCCCGCACGGCCGACTCCCGGGGCCAGATCCGGCCGTCCACCAGGAACCGGCTGATCACCGGGTCGTACCGCACCAGCGCCAGATCCCCCTCCGGTGAGCACCACCACCCCGTCAGGGCCTCTTCCACACCCCGCACCGCCTCGGCCTCCCGGCGCAGCTCAGCACGCCTCCCAGCCTTCCTGGCCGACAGCACCCGCCCGATCCGCTGGCCGCACTGCAGCACCGCCACGACGCTCAGCGCCCCGGCCGCCACGACCCCCGCGACCCGTCTCGGATCCTCGACCGGTCCCGCCACCATCCATCCCGCCACCGCGCACCAGAGCGCCGCGGTCGTCCCGAGAAACACCGCCGCGCGCCCGTCCTCACTCATACCCATCTCGCATCCCCCAAACCTAGTCGCATGTATATAGTCACTGATTTTGACTTTCCGGCCCGCTGACCTGGACTTCCCCCACTTCCCGGAGCCACTTCCGGGACTGTCAGAACGACGCGTTCAGCAGCGCCTCGGACTCCCGCGCCCGCCGGATCCAGCCCGAGCGGGTCAGTCCCCGCGCCGGCCCGATCAGTCCGGCCGCGGTCAGCTCGGCCAGCACGCTCGCCTCGGCCTGGACCACCGCACCCTCCCTGGCCGCCGTGTTGATCAGCGCCGTGACCGCCTTGCTTGTCAGCTTCATGTCCTCTAACCTACTAGGCATGAATAGAAAGTTCAACCCCTCACCCGACCCGAGCAGGGAGCAGTCATGAAACGGCAGGCCACCGGCAGCATCTCGATCAGCACGGACGCCATCGCGGAAGCGGTCGCCGAACATCTCCAGCCCATCATCGAGCGCCTGTCCGCCACCCCCGCCCCCCTGTCCACCGATGAGATCCGCCACGCCCTCGCGGACGTCATCGGCTCACTGGCGGCCTTCCGGGGCATGCCCGAGTCGGACTATCAGCTAGCCGTGCAGATCACCATGGCGCTGCAGGCTGCCGGCTACACGCTGATCTCCACCACCACTCCCGCCTCCGAGGTCGAGACGGAGCCGGCCCAGACGTGGTTCAGCCGCGAGTCCGACTGACTCACCCGTTCGGTTGACTTGCAACTTCCTAGACATACCTATAACGTTCATCGCAGCACAGCAGAACCGAGGGAAGAGGCAACGCGATGAAGCTCAGCGACCTGCTCACCGGCCGCGCCCGGATCTCCGCGGCCGAGCAGCCGGAGCAGCCCGACAACTACATCGGCCGGCACCGCGCCCGGGTCACCGTCCTGGCGGTCCCGGCGCCCCGGCCGCAGAACGTCCCGATGCCCGAGTGGGCATCGGCGACCGCTGACATCTAGGTGTCCAGCGCGTCCGAGCATCGCACCGATGTTCAGCTCGCCCGGGTCCGCATCGGCATCCTGGAGTCGCACCTGCGCGCCATCCGCGCGGAGACCGACCGGGTCGCCGATGCGGTCCGCGCGGCAGTCGGTGATCCCCCGCGCGTCGAGAACGGCAGGCAGGCACTGGAGGCGATCTTCACTCTCGCCGAGGAGATCGACCTGGCCGCCTGGACCTGTGGTCAAGCACGTCATCAGCTCTTCACGTACATGGAGGAATTGTGAGTGGCAGACAAGCACATCAGGAGTCCGTCGCGGTCGCACGGGCTGAGGTGGAGGCGCTGATGCATCGGCTGATGGCGACCTCCGAGAAGCAGAAGGAGGCCCTGAACGCGGTGGCCAACGCCGTCGGGGACGACCCGGGGGTGGACTCCGGCCGCGCCGCGTTCGAGTACATCGCGTCACTGGCCGACCGGATCGATGAACTGGCTCGCATCTGCGACAACGCGATGATGCTGCTCGACAGTTACGGCCAGGGCTTCTAGTGAGCCGCGACGGGCACATGGCGGCGTTGATCTACTCGCAGCGCCAGCTCACCCTGCTGGCCGCCTCGATCAGTGAGGTGCTCGAACAGCAGGACCAGGTACTGGCCTCGATCGCGGTTTCCTGTGGCCTCGAACAGAACACCGAGGACTCCAGTGCCGCGTTCATCAACTGTGCCGCCATCGCCGGCAAGCTGCAGGAGGCACTGCACCTGTGCAGTCAGGTGCGAGAGAGCCTGACCGCGTACGGTTCCCGTTTCTGACGAAAGAGGTATGGCACTCATGAGCACCAAAAAGACCAAGCACCTCGGGCTGGAGTCCGGCAAGAGCAGTAGCAAGTATTTCACCCCGAACCCGCAGCCGTACGCCGGCAGTGAGCGCAGCTCGGTGATCAGCAAGGCGATCAAGGTCATCTTCCGGACAGCTTCCGGCAAGAAGATCAGGTAACACTCCGCACATTCAGTACATATCAGTCAGCGCCGCACCTCGGAAACAGGGTGCGGCGCTGCTTCATGTCAGGAGGAAACGATCATGCCGAGCAGTCCCCCGTCACGGGGTGCCCGCCCTGGCCGCCCGAACCGTCCCCGGCCGGTCGGCAACCGCATCCCCGCCCGTACCCGCGGCGAGCGCAGCCGGCTCGCCGGCGACTCGTGCGCCGTCGTCGCGTTGCTGATCCTCGCGGTGATCCTCGCGCCCCCAGCCTTGCTCACCGCATACTTTCTGCACTAGGCTAGCAAGTGTCGGTAAGCGTGGGCGGAGTTCCTACCGCTGCTCCGCCCACACCGCCGGCCAAGCCCCGGGGGAGTCATGAATCCCCCGCATGGCAAAGCACCCTTCCCGCAAGGGCGGGGGCGCGAGGTGGTTCGAGTCCACCAAGGGGCACGTGTTACCGGCGGGATGACTCATCAGCGACATCGAGAGAGAACCCCGGTCCGCATCACGCCGAGGACGGAAGGTTCTGCCGTGACATCCCGGAGAGACGGGACGGCATGGGTGGATGTCGTGACGGTTGGTCAGTAAGCGCCGACGAGGGGGCCGAGCCCGAGGGGGCCCGGAAGTAGCCGGCGCGAAGCAGGGGCGGGAACCGATTCGGTTCCCGCCCCTGCTGCCGTGTGTGCCTCAGGCGATCGGCCGCGGGTCGTTGACCGGCGTCACCTGCGGCCGGATTCCGGCCAGGGCGAACCCCGCCAGGATCACCGCCGTGACGCCACCGACGACCTCCTCCGACAGGTCCAGGCCGTACTGCGCGAACAGCGCGGCCACCGCCACGAACGCCGCGGTGAACAGAGCCGGCGCCACCGGCCGGGTCGTCACGGCGATCAGCACGCCGGCGATCGCCGCGGTCAGTGCCGCCGCCTGTCCGGCGTTCAGGAAGTCGATGTTCATAGCGGCGACCGCGGTCAACACCGCACCGATGAAAGCGATGACCGTCGCCGGCTCGCGCCCGAATACCCGCATCAGATCCCCTGTCCCGGCGAGACCGCGTTGAGCGTCCCGCCCGTGATGTTCAGGGTGCCGGTGAACACCCCGTCCTTACCGTCCCGGCCGTCCTTGCCCGGCATTCCCGGCAAGCCGGGTAGCCCGGGTGCGCCGTTGACGCCGGCGTACTTGCTCATCATCGCGGCCAGCATGTGCCAGCCCTGCCAGCCCGTGATCATGCTGGCCGAACCCGAACCGGCGCCCGCGTGCTTGCTGCGGTAGGCGTTGACGGCGGCGTTCATCTTGTCGCCGTACACCCCGTCGATGTCCCCGACCGCGGTGCCGTACCCGAGCGAGTGCAGGACGTACTGCCAGAACTTGACTTCCTGACCCTCGTCGCCCTTCTTGACCAGCATCTCTTCTCCCTCTCCCCCTTGCGTCAGCCCGGTCTGTGCGAAGTACCGCAGGAACAGGGCCGTCTTGTCGCGCTTCTCGCTGTCACGGAAATAGCTGACGTGCGTGTGGAACGTGTGCGAGGAGTCGCCGGTGGTCCGGTGGCCGAGCCGATCCCAGCGCCGGACGGTCCTGCCGTCGGTGCTGTAGATGACCTCGCGGATGTCCTTGGTGTCCGCGGCGCCGGCCTGACACTGCGCCACCAGCCAGCTCGAGAACGTCTTCAGGTTGTGCGTCTTCCCGCCCCGCTCGAACGAGAACTCACCGATGTCCAGTGCTGCAGCGGCGTCAGTGAGACCGTTGCGGTCGCGTGACGACTCGACGATCGAGTAGCTCCCGCTCGACAGCTGACTGCGCCCGAGATGGTAGGAGTTGCCGGTGGCCGCGTGCGGCCCGTCCCCGACGATCCCCACCTCGGCGCCGGTCAGCCCGGGTACCTTCTCGATCAGTAGCGTGCGTGCGGCCAGCAGAGTCTGCGGTGCGTACGTCACGTGTCACACCTCCCCCTCTTCAGCGGACATCCTACCCGCGCTTGCCCCGGCGGGTGCGCGCTGCTCGCCGCGCCATCCTGCTGCGGGCGCCGGCCGAGACCCCGGCGTTGGCGATCCTGGCCGCCTTGGTCTTGCTCATGCCCTTGCGCCGCAGGGCCTTATAGACGTTCTGACGCGACTTCCGGACGTATCCGTACCGCCCACCACGATCACTGACCATGCCTCATTGTCTACCCGGCACCACATCCTGGACACACAGAACGGCCCCGGACTCCGAAGAGCCGGGGCCGTTCGCGGTAGCCGATGTTCGTCAGCCGCCGATGCGCCGACAGTCTACCGCGTGTCGCTGCTGTCGTGCATGTCGTGCGCGTGCTGCGTGTCGCCGTACCAGATCCACGCCCGGCGCGCTCCCGCGGTGGAGTCCTTGCACGGGTACCACCGGCGGTCGCGCCGGTTCTCCGCTACCCATCCGTACACCGGCACCTCCGAGCGCAGCACCGCACCGTCGTCAGCGGCAGCCTCCCTGGCCGCCGCAACCGCAGTGTCTGCCCAGTGCTCCTGCTCCGCGCTGACCGCGTACCACCACCGCATTAGGCGTCACCAGTCAGTTTGGCCATTGCCCTCTTCTCGGCCAGGTCGGCATCCCTGCCGGTCCGCACCATCAGGTACACCGTGACCCCGATGATCAGCGTCTGGGCGATGACCGCCACCCAGTATCGAGCGCCGTGCTGGTTCGAGGTGATGTCGAAACCGAGTCGCGCCAGATCGAACGCCACGGTCAGCATGAAGACCTTGTGCGCTGCGTCCAGCCGCCGGACACCAGCGTGCACTCCACCCCATGACAGAGCCACTGCCAGCAGGAAGATCGGGAACGTAATCCCGTCCAGCACTAGGTCGATTACATCAATAATCATGCCCCAACCTTACTGGCATAACTAGGAAGTTGTCTACCTTCCGGAGAAGCCACCGAGGCCCGTGACCGGCATGTGCCCGACCGGCTCGGCGTGCGTCGCCCCACCGCCGGACCGGTGCCGGTCCGCCCAGAACGCCATCGCGATCGAGTCACCGCGGTCGGGCGATCGGCCGAGCTGCTTCACCACGTCGTCCTTGGTCGTGATCTTGATCTTCGGCGGCAGGCCGCTGGTGACCTCCCACTTCGGGGTGGTCAGGTCCGAGATCATCAGGTCGTCCGGCGGCAGGCCGATGACCGGAGAGTTCGCCGGGTCCAGCAGCTCACGCAGATTCCAGTACGCCGCGGCGCGCACGTTGGTGAAGCCGAACTTCCCGGAGGCGTCACGGGTGGTGGCGCGCTCGGATCCCACGTACGCCAACGGTCGCTCCTGCGCCTCCCTGAGGCGATCGAACACCCCGGCCCCCACTCCGATGGCGTCCACGATCGCGCGCTCCCCGAAGCCCTGTACGGCAGCCGCGACGCGCATCGTGTCGCGCACTCGGTTGCCACTGAGCCACACCATCGGCCCGTCGCGGTGCGCGAAGATCGTCTCGTCGCCACCGCGGCCCACGTCCACCCCCGTCCAGCGGGGCCCGTTCATCCCTGGCCGACCGGCCTTGTCCCACACCCACCACCGCTCGATCGCCTGCTCCAACCAGACCAGCGGGATGACCGAGTCTTCATCAGAGGCGTGGAACTCCCCGAGTGCGCGGTTGTGGTAGATCGCGGAGTCGGCACCCCACTGCAACTTGCGCTGCTCGGCCCACTTGCGGGAGATCCGGCCGCCGGCGATGGCCTCCTCCAGCGTCACGTGCCGGACCCACCAGTCCTCGTACCCGGGCGCGCGCCGGTGGATGTCGTAGAACCGGCCGGACGGCGGCCCGGGGGTACTCATCGCGAACGCGTACGCGTTGTCGTCGGTGTCCGCACCGGCGTTGGAGAAGGCACCCTCGATCGAGTCCCAGGTGTCCGGCTCGATGATCTTCGCCTCGTCCAGCAGGTACAGCAGTTCGCGGGCGTGCGCACCCTCGATGCGTTCCGGCTGGTTCGAGGCCACCGGGGTGGCCGCGCCGTGCAGCAGCTTCAGCCGCAGGTCCAGCAGCTCTTTACCCGGCTTGAACGCCGGCCGGCCGAGCTTCTCGAAGTCGATCTTTCCTGCCCACTTGCGGATCTCCGGCCAGAGGTAGACCTCCAGGTGCCGCCAGGCCGAAGCGGTCGTGATGACCTTCCAGTCCTTGCCGGCCAGCTCCCGGGTCGTCGCGAACCACAACACCAGGATCGAACCGGTGAAGCTGTTGTGAGTAGGGATCATGTCGCGACCGGTCAGGTAGAGGTGCGAGGGACTGTCGACCTCGATGCACTGAGTCGGCCTGTCTTCGACGCGCCTGATATCCACGATCGTGTGCTGCGTGTGTCGACTTGCCTGCGCACCTCGGGGCGTCCAGTCGTAGCGTTCCAGCGTGTACGGATTGAAATCGAATCGAGCGGCGATCCGCCACTTCGGCCCGATCACGCGACCGTCGATCTTTGCTTCGCCCTCACGAACGCGAACCACCAGGCCCAAAGAACGCAGCAGCTCGGCCACCCCGTCAGCGAGCCGCTTACACGTCAGGGTGATCTCGTCCGACCCGCCAGTCTGCCGGTACCCATCGGAATCGAAGAGGCCGCGCACCAGTTCGCGCCGCTGCTCGACCGAAGCGCGCAGGTAGGCCATCGGGATGTGCTTGTTCTTGAGCAGGACCGACGCCCGCAACTGAGCCGTAAATCCAGGGATTCGATAAGAGCGGCAGTTCTCCATCTCTCCAGACGCAACGAAATGACCAGCGGGTAGGCGCCCGGCGATGTGCTCCGCATCATCGCGGTTGAGGCAGATCAGTCCGCCGTCCTTGGATCCGTCACCGAGCCACACCCCCAGCGTGTAGGGATCGATGGGAAGCGCGGTCGTCGATAGCTCCAGTTGCCGGGCGCCGGGAGTGCGCCAACGCAACTGACCAGATGGGGTGCGCAGATTCTCGGCCAGATACGAAGTGGTCCGCGTACGCGTCAGAGTCCAGTGATCACGCCAGTCCGTAACTCTGATGCCCTTCGGCCGGTTGTTCGTGTCGATGACGTTCCACTCATGCTCCCCGTGCACGACCTCGATCGCACCGTTCGCGAACTCCACCTCGTAAGTCGGCCCCGTCCAGATCGGAGATTTACCCACCACGCGGCAGACCTTGCCGCGCTCATCGAAGATCTGATCACCGATAGAGAGATCACCGATCGTGGACCAACCACACGGTGTAGGAATCATGGTGTCAAGTGTACTTGCTTTACCTAAACCATGGGGTCCGCGGACGGCGACTCGCTTATGATCTGACAAAGCATCCATGATCTCGCGCTGATAGGGCGCCAGCTTCACCTTGAGGCAGTCGTCCGCCCAGGTTGCCGGAGAATCCCACCATCGCGCCAGCTGCCCGCGGCTGAGGATCTTGCCGGCCAGGTCGATCTTCATCAGGCCAGCCCCATCCTCAGCGAGCGCAGCAACCGCAGCCGGTCCAGCTCGCGCTGCTGCCGCCGGCGGCGTTCGCGCTCACGCTCCACTTTGAGTTCGGCCCGGCGGCGTTGTTGCTCGGCAGTGATCTGCCTGCCGTTGCGCACGGCGTGACCGGCGGAGATGTCCGGCTTCCAGTGCGTGCGGCAACCGGTCGCCGATGGCACGTACGCCCGGCACGCCCCGCACGGGCGGTATCCCTGGCCGATCGGATTCATCCGACTTCGCCCTCAATGGTGTTCATGTCGATCGAGCCGAGGTACCGCTCCACCAGTCCCGGCACCAGCCGCTGCTGATCGGCGGTCAGGTGCAGCTCATCGATCAAGTTCGCCACTCGCATCGCAACCACCCCGCTCCACTGCTCGGCGGCCTCGATCATCCGATCGCTGATCCCCATGTCATGAGCCGTCTTCGCGAACTTCACGACCCGGTCACGCTCCGCGGCCTCCAGCGTGACCAGCGCCCGAACCGCCTCACCGCTGGCGTAGATCGTGCCGTCCTTGCCGGCGGCGGCGTACTGATGACCGATCAGCCCGGAGGTGTGCAATCCGTTCGCGTGCGCCACCGAGGTACTCGGCGCACTGGCAGGGTGCGCGTACGGGTCGGGACTCTCCTGCGCTTCGCCGCGCTCCACCTGTCGCTGCAGCAGCTCACCGTACGCCGCCGCCCGCAGCCAGGACATCTGCAGCATGCCGAGTACAGCTCGGCCAGGGTCGATCGTCGGGGTGCCGTTCGCAATCGCACTCCACGCGTTCACGGTCGCTTCTCCGATCGTCCGGGCCATCTCCGTACTCATCCCCGCGTGCAGCTCGCACGTCGGGGTGCCGGCGATCGCGCTCTTGTGACACGGCCCGCCGTGCCGGCGGTTGCCGGTGCACTCCAGCCGATCGTGCCTCTCGCAGTAGCGAGCACGGCCGGGGTTGAAGTTCTTGCCGGTACTGAGCCTGACCGTGCCCTTCGCCATGATGTCCACTCTACTGGCCGAGGGCGGACATCACCCGTCCGGGGCGGACACGAAAGCAGCCCCTCGATCCGAAGACCGTGGGGCTGCTCTCTATGGGGGAAGGGGACGGACGCGAACCGGACCCTCGCCGCCGATGCTACTCGATGTCGGCGTATGGCGGAGCCGGATCGAACTCCCCCGCCTTCACGCCCTTCACGAATGCGGCCCACTCGTCCGCCGTGAAATCCAGTGGCTGCCCTTCCGGGTGCTCGGAATGGCGCACGTAGGCACCGCCGGTGTAGCCATCGCCGCGCACCTCGACACAGTTGTTTCCGCCCGAGCCGTTGGAGAAGCTTGATTTCTTCCACTTGCCGTTCATCAGCATTCGCTTTACCTCTTCCTCAGGTGCACGCGCTGGCCGTGGGTCAGCGTCATGCGGTAGCCGGTCACCATTTCGTTCATCAGGTTGCGGTCGGACGAGTGCGCCAGGCCGAACTGATGCCCCAACTCGTGCGTCAGCAACCAGGTCCGGTTGCGGTTCGAGCCGTACCAGTTCACGTACTTACCGCGCCTGGCCTTGGCGGTGTCGATGGTGATCGTGCGCCCCTGCGACCAGCCCACCGGCCCGCTGCTCGCCTTGCCGACTCGGCCGGCGCGGAACGTGATGCACCGATACGCCTTGCCGGTGCAGGCCTTGACCAGCCGCATCCTGCTGGCCGTCCGCTTGTCCAGCCACTTCACCGCGGCACTCACCCGCCAGGCCGAGCTCGGGATCGCGTCGACCACCTCGATCACCCGTTCCCGGGCCGGCGGTTTGCTGCCGATCGAATCCCAGTCAGAGGCCACAGCCGCCGGGGCCGGTGCCGCCGCGGCCAGGGACACCAGCACCCCGATCACGACCGCATAGATCTTGACCTCGATCATTCCATGACCTCGAATCCGGCAGCCTCGAAAGCAGCTGCAACCAGAGCCCTGCGCGTCAGGAATCCGCCGGCGAACGTCACGTCAGCGAGGTCGTTGATCAAGCTGTCCGTGATCCGAACCTGCGTGGCTACCTCGATAGCCTCGTCGATGATCACGGACGGATCGCGTTGCCCGTCCGTGATGTCATACGCAGCCTGCCGCGCCTGCTGCCGCCGTTCTTCGATCGCGCTCACTTCGTGCCCACCGTCGGGATCACGTAGCCGTGCTCCGCGCAGCCGCCGGACAGACCCGCCAGGGCTGACATGAGCGGTCCGGCCAGCATGAGTGCCGCGCCGAACTCCTCGCCATCCTTCGGGGTGGAGTCCATCTGTGCCGCCAGGTCCATCAGCTCCACCCCGCTGGTCCGAATGTCCTCGTACCGGGAGTCGGCGAACATGCCCCGGATCTCCCGAATCTGTTCGGCGTCCCCCTCGGCACTGACCACCTTCTGGCCCGGGTTCTCGGCGATTGCCTTACAGATCGCTACTCCGCTGTCCATGCCGATCACCGGAATCCAGTGCGGCAGGGCGTTCAGCGAACGCACGAACATCGCGGTCCCGCCGATCGCAATCACCGCACCCACCAAGGCGATCAGCAATCCGTTCGCCCTCTGCCGCTCGACCTGCGTACCCCGCATCTTGACCCTTCCCTCTGATCTCGTCCCGATAACGCACCGAACCTTACAGTCATACCTAGGAGGTTGTCAATCATGTTCGCACGCTCACAACGAAAGGACCCCCGTAGCGGCAACTACGGGGGTCCTGCCTACTGCCGGTCGGTCAGCTCTTCGGTGCGGTGCTGGTGTTGATCGCCTCGATGCCGGTCTTGTTCGCCGCCCACCAGTCGACGGCGACCTTGCGCCGCTCACCGCTCGGGTCATCGAGGGCCCACGCGATCCGCGGACCGGTGCCGACCCGGTTACGTCCGACCCACGCGTCGTACTCAGCTCGGATCTGCGCAGCCGTCACGCCCTTGTCCCGGCCGGCCTTCTGCGGAACCAGATCGAGAACACCGAGCAGCGGGGCACCCTTGGCGTGCGTCTTCTTGAGCTTGCCGATCAGGTTGCCCTGCGGCACCCAGAAGCGCTTCACCTCGAACGGCAACTCCGCCTCGTGGGTCAGGTACTCGTCGGCGGTTCCCTTCTCCGGGTCACCCTTGCGCTTGAACGGGAACGACAGGGTGCCGCCGTCCAGCACGTACAGGTCGACCGTGTACAGCTCCCGGAACTCCCCGTCGTTGAACGGGTCGGGCTGCTTCGGATCGAACACCCGCGGGATCATGACCAGCAGGCGGCCCCGCAGCGTCTCGATCGGGGGGCTCGGGGTGAAGTCGCCACCGGTGAAATCGGAGGACGTCGCGAACGGGTCCTCCAGGTCGTGCGCCGAGACGAACGGGTCCTGTTGGGCCTGAGTGATTCCGGCCCCCCGTGCGTCGATAACCGACTGCTTTTCGGCAGTGCCAGCCGAGCCGGCAACCTGAGCAGCAGCGAACGGGTCAACAGCCACGTGATTCTCTCTTCCTGCGATACGGACGATTCGATGTTGCGGCGCTCCACCCCGCCGGGCGCCCGGCGGGGATTCACTTGTCGACTGTTAACCGGGCTTGGCTACCGGAGGAATATCGACCAACACGTGCCCCGGCGAGGAATCGAACCTCTATCTCCGTCGCGAGCGGCGCTCTGCCTATTGAGCTACTCGGGGCTTGGTGCGCCCCGCTCGGACAACATGCCATGCAAGGCAAGATTCCGAGCGGGGCAGTCAGATTCTGGTCGGCTGACTCCCGTCAGGTTCGTACGGCTCTTCGGTTTCCCGGGGAGGTAGTACCTGCAACTCCGTCCCCCTCTTGCTCAAAAGCCTACACCGACACCAGTCCTAATCGCAACTGCTACTTGTCGTACACGAGAAACCTCCTCAACTGAATCAGTTCAACTCAGGTTCGAGTTGACGGACACGCTCCTGTGCCAACTCGATCAGCTCCGGCGCCTCGTGCACGCCGGCCTTCACGATCTCCGCCCAGACCGCGCTGCCCTCGGCCAGAGAGGACACCGACCCGATGCGCCGGGCGTACGCCTCCACCACCGTGAGCACCGGCGCCGGCCGCAGCAGCCCCCAGGTCTGCGCCTTGCTCTTCGCCTCCGAGCGCATCCGGTCCACCCGGTGGCACAGCTCCAGCGCCTCGCGCCCCCGCTCCAGATCCACATTGAAAAAGTCCACGCCGTCCGGGTCGCCGGTGCTCGTCTCGGCATCGGCATAGTGCAGACCGTTGACCGGCATCCACGCCACGACCGCGAGGTCCTGCGCGACCGGCGGCATCTCGACATAGCAGCACTTCGCCCGGTCCCACATCGCATCGGCCATCGCGTACGCGGCCAGCTGCGCAGAGATCTCCAGCCACGTCCAGAACTTCTTCTGCGACTTCAGGTCACCGATCCGTAGTGGCATGCCCTCGGTCATCTCGTCCATCAGGATCCGGTCGAGTGTGCCGGCCAGCCCGTACCGCAGCACGACCACCTTGCGTTCGATGAACTCCGGCAGGACCACCAACCCCTGAGCGCTCAGGCCCTCGGAGTAGTTGCGGATCTTGCCGTGCCACACCTTCCGGGCGTAGTGCATCAGTCCGAGGTCGTCGGCCTCGGTGAAGCCGTGGAAGGCGGTCCCGAGGTTCGCTCCCTCATCGGCGCCCACGGCGGCGAGCACCTTGGCCGCGATGGACTCCAGCCTCTCGCGCATCGCGCGGTCGTCCGACCGGTCGGTGGTCGCCACCGTCGCGCACGCCAGGTCGTACAGGTCCGGCCGCTGCACGAACCCGAGCACCAGCAGCCGCTGATGCCAGAGGTCCAGCGCCCGCGCCTCACCGATCGCCTTGACCATCGTCGTGACCCGCTGCCACCCGCCCGGCCGCTTCCCACCGGTGATCAGCTCACCGTTCGGTCCGATCGTCAGATCGGGCAGTCGGTAACGGCCCGCGGTGATGCGCTCCGGGTCGTCGCCCCCGCCTCGCAGCTGCGAGGGTGAGGCGAACGGGTCATCGTCCGCCCCGCTCCGGTGATCAATCGGCATTGCGCATCTCCTCCTCCAGCTGCCAAACCGCCATGCCACGGTGCGTTTGCCAGCGCCGACATCCGCACTCGTCTGCCAGCTCCTGTGCTCGCATCAGGATCTTGTCGGGATCGAGGATCGGCTCAATCGGCATGCTCGGCACACTCCCATTCCCCATACCCGTCGGACCTGATCAGGTCCCCCGGCTCGATGTCATCGCCACAGTGCGTGCACTGGCCGTAATACGAAGCCTCGAACTCCACCGGCGCATCAGCCTCGCCGGGTGACAGGAACGGATCGTCGCCGTTCATTACTTCCCCCTGTCGAGCGCCGGCGTTCCGATGACCGGCTCGGTCGCATAGAACCAGCCGAGCTGGCCCCGGCGCCCGTACACCTTCATCCGCTGCCTGCGCTTGACCGCCAGCCAGCGCGCCGTGCACATCGCGAAGTACCAGCTATCGACTCCGTCCATGCCTATCTCCCCCTGTCGTCGTGCAGTTTGCTGATCGGGCCCTTGTACGGCGAACGCGGATTGACGCAGAGTTCCCGGCGCTTGGCGCCGCACGTCGGGCACGGGTGCTGCAGGCGCTGATCACGCAGGGACATCGGGCTCACGATCCGAGAAGCCCGGCGACTGATGTTCGGCGACACCACCCCCTGAGGGCCGTGATCCTTGCGCCAGCCCTTGTCATCGATGCCGCCGCCGCGGGTGCCGGAGATGCTCGGCATGCCGCGGGTGTGCTGATGCAGGCCGGCGAGGATGTTGTGGATCATGGTCACACTCACGCCATACTCCATGGCCAGCACGTTCATGCCCGCCCCGCCGGGGCCCGAGGTGGCGTAACGCTCCCGGATCTTCAGTGCCTGCTCCCTGCTCAGCGGACTGTCCCTGCTCATCGGCCGGCCCTCGCTTTCACGAAAGCCACCAGGGGATCGATAACCCTGGCCGCGGTGCCGGCGTCGATCGCCTCTGCCACCTCACCTTTGGTGATCAGCTCGCCGGTCGCGGTGTACGGGAGGTCGGGGCGAGCGGGCGTGAACACGTCGCCCTCGACGCCGCCACTCCACACCGCATCCCGGAAGTGCCCGAAGCGCTGCGCCAGAGTGAGCGCCGCGGCGGTCGCCGGGTCCTTGCGCCACCTCGCCTTCTTGGTGGTCAGCGTCTGCGTGCCGAAGCCACCGCGCTCGGTGGCCTCCTCCTCTGCCCACGCCAGCGCCATCTCGAACGGCAGACCGAGGTGCTCGGTCATGGCGGCGGCAGCGAACCGCTGACCGCGGCTGACCGTCTTGGCGCACCACACCACGTCGTAGGTGCCGGGCTCGCCCTGAAGCGAATCAGCCAGGAAGACATACCCCTCCGTGCCGGCCGAGAGCCAGTACGTGCCGTCCGTCGTCTTGCCCCAGGTCCGCTTGCTGTCTCGTCCGAGTGGGTCGAATTCCCGAGTGTCGGCCGGGCCCACGTACCAGGCCGGCGCCTCCGGAGTCCCGGACCCGATGTCCTGCGGCTCCTCTTCCAGCAGGAGATCTTCCAGCTGAAGCAGGGACAGGTCTTCGCTCACGTCCTCCGGCAGGTCGTCACGGGTGGATAGATCCACCAGCGACTGCAACCCGTGCATCCGGCTCACGCCGACCACGTCCATGATCAGCGCATGCCCGCGGTGCTCCGGCTTACGCGACAGGTCGGGACGCAGCACCCGGCCCACCATCTGCTGATACAGGCCGCTGCTCTTGGTCGGCCGGGCGATCACCGCACAGCTGACGGTCGGTTCGTCGAATCCCTCGGTCAGCACCATGCAGTTGCTGACCACCTGCGTCTGTCCCGACTTCAGCCGAGCCAGGATCGCGCGCCGCTCATCCCGGGCCAGCGCACCGTGCACCACTTCGGTGACGATGCCCTGAGCATTGAACGCCTCGGCGAACGCGTACGCGCTGTCCACGGTCGGCGCGAAGATCAGACCCTTGCGATCGGCGGCATGCTCGACGTAGGCCTTGGCCACGATCTCCGGCGCCATGGCGTCCACCAGCGCCTCACCGAGGGCGCCCTCCTGGTAGTCGCCGCCGGACTGTTTGACCTCTTTCAGGTTGAGGTCCGGCACCTCGACGCGCTTGCCCTTCACGTCCAGCAGGTAGCCGGCCCGGATCAGGAAGGCGATCGAGACCCGGATGGCCACGCTCTGCCACACGTCCGAGAGCTTGCTCTTGTCCCCGCGCACGAGGGTGGCAGTGAAGCCGGCAGTGATCGGGTGCCCGTGCCAACCCGGGCGGCACGCGGTGCCGCAGACGACCGGCTCGCCGTCGGCGTTGAGCGCGCCGAAGTGCTGCAGGATCGTCTGGTAGGTGCGCGCGGTGGCGTGGTGACACTCGTCCACCACGATCAGCCCGACGTTGCGGATCTTGTCCCGGCGCGCAGCCGAGCGCAGGGACTGCACACTGGCCGAGATGATCTCGGCGTGTACCTCGTTCTGCTGCGCCTTGACGATGCCGATCTTCCTATTGGGGTTGACCATCGACATCTTGTGAGCAGCCTGATTCACCAGCTCATCAGTGTGCGACAGGATCAGCACCCGCTTGCCGGGGTTGGCGCGCAGGTACTCATCGGCCAGGTGGGAGAACACAACGGTCTTGCCGGCGCCGGTCGCCAGTACCGAGGCCGGCCGCCACACCCCCGCGTCCCATTCCTGGTGGATGGCCCGGATCGTCTTGGTCTGGTAGTCCCTTAAAAGCCTCAAGGCAGACATTTAGATGTGCCTCCAGGTCTTCCGGTTGCGGATGTCGTACACCGTCGTTTTGCTAATCGGGAATCGTTCAACCAGGTTTTTCGCCGGCTCCTGACTTACTCGAATTGTCCTGACTTGATCTTCGGTCAGTTTGTGCATGGGGTGCGTCTCGCCGAGCGGGCGCACTCCGTGTTCCAGCTTGTCCGCCTCGTTCTCGAACTTCGTTGCCCAGCGCAGATTAGTCACGCGGTTGTCTGTGCAGACACCGTTTCGATGCGCAGCATGATGATCCCGAGATGGGCGCGGGCCGAAGAATGCCTCACAGACCATGACGTGAGTACTGACTTGCTGCCAGCGGCCTTTATCGAAGGTCGTGAACCGGAGATACCCACCCGTCCCAACGAACTGCCGAAGAGGCTTGCCGCGCTTGCCGAGGATCGTTCCGTCCTCAATGGCGAAGTAACCAGGATGCGACGGGATGGGCTTCGCGAGCGCGCTCACTTCCACACCTCAACGACCGGACCGAAGTTGTCATCGATCCACTCCCGGCTCTGGTTCGCGGTCGTACCGTCGTTCCCCAACCAGCGGTACCGACCGGGAGCCGTACCGTCGTTCCCCAACCAGCGGTACCGACCGAAATCGGTACGCGTCCACGCGTCTCCATCGCGGTCGATCAGGAAGTCCGGCTCACCGCGCTCGGTCACCTGCACGAAGTCCCGCCGGGTCCGGCGCAGTTCCTCAGTCAGCTCGGCAACGCGCATCTCGGCAAGCGCGAGACGGCGGAGAACCAACTCCTGTCCCCACATCCAAGCCTTGATCGTCTCGTCCGTGGGGCGGACTGCTTGCGGCGACAGGTCGAGCCCGGCAGCCCACGAAGGCCTGCCGGGCTCACTGCCCTGCTCATTCTTCTTCTCGGTCATGCTCCTATTGTACCGACACCAGTCGTGATGTCAACTGACTGTCAGGCTCCGGAGGCCCGCTTCTCGCAAAGTTTCGAGTGCGATCCGTACTGCTCCCGGCACATCCGGCAGCACCATTTCCCCTGCTTGTTCCGTGCCCGTCCGCACACGCACTTCCCGGCGAGAGAGTTCCCGATCATTCGCCGGAACTCGCGCTGCCCTTCGGTCTCCGTCATGACCAGCTCACCTTCCAGGGTTTCCAGACCCACGAGCCGTTCGACTCGGGGAGGGGTTCGTTCGCCGCGGGCCCGCAGTGCACGAGCACCCGGCGCCGGCCGAGCATCACCGCGACCGGGATCGCGTTCGTATCCGGCGTGCTCGCGGTCTGCATCGAGGTCAGGTGCCAGTGCGCCGATTTCGACTCGTCCGGCTCGGGACAAACGTACGGGTAGAACCTCTTCTGTGCGTCGAATCCGCCGAGCCGCGTCCACAGCTCGTTCGCGCACCCGATCGCCCGGTCCTTCCCGTCGTACTTCCACTTCCCGCCCGCCGCCTCGCACTTCTGCGGCCCCCGCTTGCTCCCCGCGGGCCTCGCCCACTTCACGATCACCCCGTCGATGATCGCCTTCACGGCCTCGGAGACGGGGTTCACAGCCTGTCCTTGAGCACCAGCGGAACCCACGGAAGGCGCTCCATCACCCTGTCGTCACTGACTTTGATCAGCGCATCGAGCGCCCCGGACGGACCGGTCACTTCGGCGACCATTCCGGGGCGCTTGTCCCACCACACTCGCCAGAGCCGGTGCTGCCTCCGAGCGCCACGCCATCCCCACGAATCGACACTGCGATCCGTACCGACCGCACCCGCCATCAGACCTCCTCCGTTCGCAGGAGAATGAAGTTCGTGACCAGCAGAAATCCACTGATCTCGTTGCCCGATTTGATCTCCTTCTCGATCTCCCGAACCTGATCGAGATGATCGATCGGCCTGTCCACAGCGACCTCGCAGCTACCCATCCGGCCGGCGAACGCGTACGTCACGTAGTAGACGCGCCTCACGACTCCCCCTCGACCCTCATGACCTCGATCGGGCCGAGGCCGGCACCTTCCAGCACCGCCGCCGCGTCTTCCGCCCAGCTCCCGAGCACCTCGATCGGATCGATACCACCGGGGACCCGTGACCGGTGCCCGTTGACCTCGTCAACGGCCTGACCGGCCGGACCACGCAGCGTCTCCACCTCGCCGTCGAGGTTGTACATGTGATACGAACCGTCTACCTCATTCTCGGCGTTCCGGCGCCCGACCAGCATCAAGCGCATGTACCGCTGCTCTTTCGCCGCATACTTTCGACCCCGAGCCTGTCGGCACCGACCACCGCCGCAGGCCCTGCATCGGTCGCCGTTCTCGGGATCGTTCGGTCCGGGATGCCACGCATACTTCTCTTCGTCCACGTGCCAGTCACCGAGGTACGCGTGTTCGATAACGGCCTCCTCGCCGCCGACCTCGATGGTGTCCCCAGCGACCAACTCGCGCCAACGCCGCGGCTCCCACCCGACCGGACTGGCGGCGGTCTCCCTGGTGAGTCGGTCCTCCAGCTCCGTCACCCAGGCGACCAGCGCCTGCCCCTCCGGAGTCAGCGGACCGTCGGCGTGCGCCACAGCCCTGGCCGCCTCGACCAGGTGCAGCACGATCGCGTATCCCTCGATCATGTCCACACCTCGGTGACCCGACCGTATTTGCTCTCGATGTAGGAACGAGTGCGGATCGCACCTGTCGGAGTTAGCTGGAACTCATCGGGGCCGACTCGATCCCACCGACCGTCGCCGGCATCGATCAGCGCGATCGGTTCCCCCTTGCGCTCCGGCTCGCCACCGAACGCCCGCTTCAGCTCGGCCAGGTGATCACTGCCGCACCAGCCGCAGCCGTTGTCCACCTGATCACGCAGCAGCGACCCTCGGTCGTCACCGATCAGCTCATTCGCGCACTCCAGCAGGTCGGTCACTGCCTTGATCGGCTGCACGCCGTTGAGCATCGAGACGGTCAGCGCCGCGTCCTCCGGCGCGAACATCACCCCGATGTACTGGTCGCCGCGGTAGACGTTCTGCGCCTGATGCCGGCCGACTCGGTAGGTCTCGCTCACGGGGTCACGTCCTTCACGAGTCGGTAGCCGGTGTGCGTCGGCTTGAAGCGGGTCAGCTTGATCGGGCGCGGTGCGTACTTCCCCCAGATCGCCCCGCCCTGGGAGTTCACCCGGGCCACGATCGCGCGGCCGAGCAGCTCATCGATCGCCACGACCTTCAGGTAGCGCGGCTCCGGGTTGCGCTTGTCGTTGTCCAGCCAGACCTGTCCGACCTTCACCTCGTGCGGGTTGGCGCCGTCGGGGTGCGTGTCTTTGTGCCACCCGCACATCGAGCCGAACGAGACTTCGCCGTACTCGGCCGCCCGCGGCTCACCCTGCAGCCACTTCACACAGATGTGCTCGGGGTACTGGGTTCCGTCGCCGGGCTCATGCGGATGATCTCGCGACACTCCGCTCCCGGTCACAGCGTGCGCTCCCATTCCTCGAACGCTGTGAGCGCGTTGGCCAGCGAGCACGGATCGAGGCTGCTGCCGCCGCACGTTTCCGGCGCACACCCGCCCTGGTGGTCGAGCCGGGCGGCCAGGGCAACCCGCACCAGCAGGTTCATGCCGTCGGAGGCCGTGCCGTCCAGGTCGCACCGGAGGACTTCCACAGCCCAGCTCAGCATCTTGTCGGCAGGAAACTCGTTCCTGTCGGCGAACTGCGAGACGTACCGCATCGTCAGCTCCAGGCCCTTGAGGCCCTGCGTCTTTCGCATCTGCGTCATGCCACGTTCACCCGGTCGAGACCCTGAGCGTTGCGGACAGCGTGAGCCTTGGCGTCCTTCAGGCGGGGGTGCGGCGCGAGGTTGATACGGACCTTGCCCCGGTAGAGGTCGTAAACGAAGCCGCTTCCGTGCGGGATTCGCCTGATCGAGTAGTCGCGACTCACGTAGGTGATTCGCCACTGATCGAACGATCCCGACTCTGTCGGCTGCCAACGCGGGCCGGGCACGGTGGTAGGGATAGAGGTGTGCAGGTGACCATCGGTGGTCTGCCAGATCGACAGGTCCATGGTCACGCCCGGGGTGGACGTTCTTGGTTGCGTCATGCCGAGCACCGTACCCCCGGATCAGTTGTGATGGCAACTGATGATCCCGTAGGGTTGTCGCATGGCGACCAAGGTGCAGACACAACTACTGGTAAACCTGCTCACCCGGCAGCGTGCCGACGCTCTTGCGGTGGTGATGGGTGAACCGCGGGCCGAGATCCTCCGGCGGGCGCTGGAAGGCGGAGGGCTCGGCCAGATGGAACGGGAGCACGCCCGCGCACTCAGGTACCTCAGCGCCGAGGGTATGCGGCTCATGCCAACCGACTCTGATCGAGAGTTCGCGGAGCGTGTGGCCCGAGACGGATTCAAGCTGGCCGATCTTCGGGAGATGACGGCCTACCCGGCGCCCGAGCAGGGATAGAGTCAGCGCTCCCGGCACAAAGAAACGAGCACCGGTGGTGGAATCACCGGTGCCCGCAACCGTCCCTCAAAGACACGCGGAGAATAACACGTGACACCTGATAGTGATGTCCAAAAGGCCCTCGATGTGGCACGTGCCCTGATCAGGGCTGGTGTGCCAGTCTTCGCCGCCGAGCCGTGCACCGAGGGATGCCCGCGCTCCACAGTGATCAACAAGAAGACCCGCGAGCGCAAGCCACACGCCGGCGGCCCCGGCAAGTACCACCTTCCGAAACACTGGGAGCAGACGGTTCCGTCGGAGCGCTGGCTCGATCCCGAGCAGCACCCGCAGGGCTGGCGGCCGGGGTACGCGCTCGCCGCCGTCGGCGGTCACGTCGCTGACTTCCTGGACGCCGACCCGCGCAACGGCGGTGAGGAGTCGCTGCGGCAGCTGCACGAGCGAGACATCTTCCCGCTCACGTTCGGCCAGCAGAAGACCCCCTCCGACGGGGACCATTGGGTGATCGCCGCGACCGGGCTGCGCAAGGCGACCGGCGAGACGGGCGGTTTCCTGCCCGGTCTCGATCTTCAGGCCGGCGCCCCGGACGGACACGGTCGCGGCTTCGTGTGGATCGCGCCGACCGTACGCCGCAGCAAGACCGACGGAGAACTCCGGGCGTACGAGTGGATCACCGAGCCGGACTTCGAGTCTCTCGCTGCCGCAGTCGCAGAAGACGACACCGGCACCGAGGGGATCATCTCGCTGGTCACCGAGAACCGCGCGAAGCGCACCGAGCCGAGGCCGCGTGAGAGCGCTCCCGTCGCGGCCTCCAGCCCGGACGACCCGTTCCTCAGTCCGTCGCAGATCGCCGGTGGCTTCGGCAATGAGCGGGCGTTCACCCTGGCCGAGGCTCAGGAGTTCGTTCGGGCGCCGCTGATCGCGTTGCAGCTGGCGAAGGTCGGGGAGATCGAGGAGTCCGCGAACGTCGCGGCGACCACCCTCTCGCACTTCGTGCCGGCGTTCTGGTCGGTCGATGAAGCGTTCGCCCTGCTGGAGTCGATGCTGGCGCACACCGCCTACGACCCGAACGGCCCGAGCGACTGGACGGCGGACAAGTTCATTGCGGTACTGGACGGCAGTCGGCCGCCCGCGGATCCCTGGACGGCGACCCGGCGCCCGGAGCCGCCGGCCGCTCCACTGGTAGCGGTGGAAGCAGCTCCCGGCGAAGAGCACCTGACCACCGTGCAGCGGTTGCGCAACCGGCTGGTCAGCATGCGGGAGCTGTCCGAGCGCGCCACCCCCGACCCGCTCGTGCACGGCCTGCTCAACCTCAACACCGAATCGTGGCTGATCGGTGCGCCCGGATCGCTGAAGAGCTTCATCGCGTTGGACATCGCGGGACACGTCGCGCTCGGCCAGGATTGGCAGGGGCACTCCGTCGTGCAGCGGCCGGTGCTCTACCTGGCCGCCGAAGGTGAGGGCGGCATGGTGCTGCGGACCCGGGCGTACATCAGGGTGCACGGCGAGGTGGAGGGCGTGACCTTCCTTCCGTATCCGGTGCAGGTCAAGAGCAACGACGGCCAGTGGGCTGCACTGGTGGAGATCGCCGCCGAACTGAAGCCCGGGTTGATCGTGCTGGACACACAGGCTCGCATCTCGGTGGGGCTGGAGGAGAACTCCGCCACCGACATGGGTGTACTGATCGCTGCCGTCGGCGCCCTCAAGCGAGCCACGGGCGCCTGCGTTCTGGTGGTTCACCACACCGGCAGGGACGGGGGTAACGCGCGCGGCAGCAGCGCTCTGGACGGGGCGCAGGACACCGAGCTGAAAGTCACCCGCCCCGACAATCCGGCCGGCCGGGCATCGCTGGTCTGCAAGATCACCCAGGACAAACAGAAGGACATGAGCGAGGGGGATGGGCGCGGCATCGAGTTGATCATGCAGGCGGTGGACCTCGGGATCGATCCGAAGACCGGCAAGCCAATCAGCAGCCTGGTGGTCAACCCGCAGATCGATGCCGCGGACAAGGCCATGCGCGAGCTGGAGGGCTTCTCGGTGACGGAGACGGAGTCGTTCAAGGGTCGCAAGCCGGAGGGCTGGACGGCCACCGTGGAGGGCGTGCCGAGCAACGCGACCGTGAAACGCCGCATCCTGCAGGTGCTCGCCGACCACGCGCACGAGCGGGGCCTCACCGCCGCGCAGGCACGAGCCGCGGTCATCGCCCGGTGGTATGAGAAGGGCAAGGCGCCTGACCACGATTCGTGGATCGACTCCTGGAACACCATCACGTCCCTGCCGATGGCGTGCAACCTCGGCGGCGAACGGTGGGCGCTCGATCAGGTGGAGATCAACGGACTGCGCGCGGCTGACCCGTTCGCATAGCAGAAGTTGCATAAGTGCAGGTCAGCGAACTTCCGGCACTTCCGGTCGCGCCAGGAAAGTAAAACCGGAAGTGAATGACGAGGAACGTCGATCTCCTACTCGGCCAGTAGAGGGCTGCTGACCTGCACTTCCCGGACTTTCCTTTCACTTCCGGAAGACAATCCAGACCCACCGGAATCGACTTCCGGACTTCCGGACCCCCCTCTCTTAGGGGGTCCGGGAAGTACGGGAAGTTCCCAGCCGAAAGAAACCAGTCCCGATCGCGACTGATGAGATAGAGTGAGGGCATGACCGACACCATGAAGCAGCATCGGCTCACCGAGCCCATGAAGCACGCCCTCCTGCTGGCCGATCCCAACTGTGGCCACGTGCAGGCCGGCCCGACTCGTGCGGCCCTGATGCGCCGCGGGTTGGTGCACCGGTTCGGGACCGGCAACGGTGGCACGCTGACCGCCGAGGGGTGGACGGTTCGCACTCTCCTGCTCAAGCTCCAGGTGGAATCATGACCGACACCAATGTTCTGATCTCGCTGCGGGTCGGAGGCCGGCCGCGCACCAAAGGCAGCATGAATCCGATCTGTACCCGCGATGCCAAGCACACTGTCTACCTGGACGAAGACATCACCGACTCCAAGCCCTGGCGCAAGCGGGTGGCACGGGCCCTACGGGAAGCTCAGCTGGCTGAGGGCGGCACGTTCTGGCAGTACGCCGGAGCGGTGGAGGTTCGGCTGGTGTTTTTCTTCCCGCGCACCGAGGCCGCGGCCGGCGGCCCCATCCCCTCGCACGCCACCGAGTGGCCCATCGACATCAAGATCGGGGATGTCGACAAGCTCGCGCGCAACATCCTGGACACCTTGAGCACCCCGAAGAAACGCTCCGAGATGGAGGGGTGTAGCGCGCTGATCCTCGATGACTCGCAGGTGGTGCTGCTGTCGGTGGCGAAGTTCTGGACGGATGCCGACTCCGAGCCGGGCGTACAGATCCTGGTGCTGAAGGTGACCGAGGAGGCCACCGAGCGAGAGGTAGCTCTCGACATGGTGACCACGAATGCCGCGCCGTATTCCACGGAGGTGCCCGGTGCGTAGGCCCAACATCGCCGCGATCCGGCGCCGCCTCGAAGCGGCCACGCCCGGCACCTGGAAGACCGGCGCCCGATTCGGTAACGGCTCCCTCGGGTCGTCGATCGTGGTCATCTCCGGCAGCCTGCCGCCGCTCGAACTCGACCCCCACCGCAACGGCCGTAACGACACCGCGTTCATAGCGCACGCCCACCAGGACGTCCGCAGCCTTCTTGACGCACTTGACGAGGCGCACGGCCAGATCACGAGCCTGGTCCGTTGTGCCGAGAAGCTCGACTCCAGCGAGCGCTGGTCGGTCATGCGGGCTGAGGGGTGCGGCTGGTGCGTCGGGGACCACCTCGCCGAGCTGTCGGCGTTGGTTACTGGTTCGAAGCCGTCATGACCGATCTCGACGTTGAGGTATTCGAGGCACCGATCGAGGAAGACCGGCTGATCCCGATCGAGAACTCGCACCTGTCGGAAGGCCGATGCGAGTGCGGGGCGGTCGCGCTGGTGGCGCCGGGCAAGAAGCCGCGGTGCGGAGGATGTCTGCGGGCGGATGCCGACCGGGTGACCGAGGTACCGCCGGTGCCGGCCGCACTGAAGCCGCTGCTCCTGCTCGGCCAGGGACACCCCCCGGCGCCGCTGGCTGGCCGCGTTCCGTACCCGGAGCCGGAGGTCAGTTCGCGGTCGGAATGGAACGGGGAGGGTGCACCGTCGGCGTTCATGAAAAACGCTGAGCGGTCGCGTGCGGCCGGTTGGCGGGTCAAGGTGCAACGGAGTAGGGGGTGCCCGCCGAACTCCGCCACCGGTGCCCCTACGGCCGTCCGCGATCTGTATGCACTGATCGTCAGGAGTCCCGACGGGACTGCTTCGGCGTACGCAGTGCACGACGGCAGGGCGTGGTCGTCGGTGATGCTTTGGGGGTCCGAGCTGCCATGGTTCCCGCTGGCCTCGATCAGTGACCTGCTGGAGTACGTCGCCGGCGGCGGCCGGATGCCGGACTCCTGGTACGACGGCATCCGAAACCGCGATGCCGATCAGGAAGAACGCAAGCGGGAGCGAGCTGCCTGCAACAAGGGCGAGCACGCGATGAAGTTCCGGTCACAGACCGGCGACACGATGTCGTGCTCCCGGTGCGGCAACTCTTGGCCGGCGCGCAGTGAGCCTTGGCGCAAACCGAAAGCAAAGAAGACCGAGGCGAACTGAGCAACGGCACTAAACGGACATCGACCATGAACGTCATGTGAGGTACAGTGATGGCTCCGGCGGTGGCTGCCGCCGGAGCTATTTGCTATGCACTGTCAGGAGCTTCGCGTGTCCGATGATCTCACTCCCTACAACTTCGGCAACACCCCGGTCCGTATCGTCATGCGTGACGGCGAACCGTGGATGGTCGTCAACGACATCTGCGCAGCGTTGGATATCATCAACACCCGTAACGTCGTGAGCAGGCTCGATGAAGATGACGTCCGCCAGGCGGACGTCATCGACTCGATGGGTCGCACGCAGCGCACCACGATCGTGAACGAGTCCGGGATGTACGAGATCGTGCTCCGGAGCGACAAGCCCGGAGCACGTACTTTCCGGAAGTGGATCACCTCGGAAGTCCTCCCGTCGATCCGTAAGACCGGTGCCTACATCTCGGCACCGAAGGATGACCTCGACATGATGGAGGACAACATTCGTGCGCTCCGGGCGCAGCGTGCGCGCATTGCTGCCGTGGAGGTCCGGCAGGATGTGATGGATTCGCACCTGGCCGGAGTTCTCGGGCAATATGACGAGTTCACGACCCTCGCCTACGCCAAGCTCAACGGGCTGCCGACCGATCGCGCAAGCTGCCAGCGGCACGGTCAACGCGCTTCCCGTCGCATGCGTGATCGTGGGCAGATGCCCCGAAAGCGCCAGGACGCGAGTTTCGGTCTGGTGAACATCTACCCGGCCGACGTGCTAGAGGCCACTGCTCAGGACTCCTGACCTTGATACCTGCCAGACATCACTGTAAGGTTGGGAGCATGAGCGAGACGACCGTTGAGGTGCCCGAGGACCGGGAGTTCGTCGGGTACCCGGCGGCGGCAAAGTACCTGGGGCTGAAAACCGGAACTTTGTCTTTCTACATGGGCAAGGGGTACGGGCCGAAAAGCACCGGCCGGCGCACGGTCGGTCAGTACAACCAGTGGGTCTTCCTGCAGAGCGAGCTGGACCGGTGGAAGGCGAACCGCCCCGGCCGCGGTGCGCGCACCGACCGGATGCACGCCGGCGCCGGCAATCTGTGCACGCCGTGCGAGGGAAACTGCGTCGTCAAGATTCCCGACTAGGACTTTGCTCGCAACATGGAGAAGCCCCCGGTCCCCCAGCGCCGGGGGCTTCTCGCTGCCCGGGTCTTGCAACTTCCTGGGTATGTCTGTAAAGTTGTCCTCAGATCCGCCGAGGCTGGAACACGTCGTCACGGGATCGCAGCAGGATGGAAATCAAAATCGAGGTGAGGCAATGGCGCGACCCATCACGAGCGACACGAAGATGCCCAACCGATATCACTTCCCGCAGCTCAGCGACGATGGCAAGTGCGTGAAGCAGGTCAAGTCCGACAAGAACCGCAGCACGGTGCCGTGCGGTCAGTCGCGAGACGGCGACCGGCACCTCTACTTCAAGTGCAGCAAAGACCTCGACTGCGGCTTCAAGGCACTTTCCCTGGACGCACGGATGCGACACGAGGAGAGAGATCACCGATGAGAATCAGGACGACCGTCAGCGACCTGACGCCGGGCCAGCTCGAATGGCTACACAAGACCGTGGACCTGGAAGCGATGGTCCAGAACTCGGGGATCAACGCGTGCGTCGAGTTCGAGGGCGCCGACGGCGAGGTGATCCACCGTGAACTCGATGTGCGGCACTACGTGCAGATCATCGGAGAGCTTCAGTTCATGACCGAATTCACCAAGGCGATCCTCACGCCGGACGTACTGCCGGACCGCACCGCCGAGTAGAATCCGGCCGATCCGATCGCTCAACCGGTCAGGGCACCGTCATCGGCATGACGGAGGTATACGGGTTCGAGTCCCGTTCGGATCGCTCAGCAGCGATCGACCGCCGGCGCAGGGTTGGCGGCCCGGACCTCATCGGTGTTCTTCCTGGCCGAGATGGCTGCGGCCCGGGTCTGTGGATTCCCATCGCGCAGCAGTGCGAGATCGGCGATCCGCTCGGCGTCAGTGGCTGCCGCGATGGCGGATGTCCGCTGACGCACCTGCTGATCCCGCTCGGCCAGGCAACCCACCAGCGCGTACTGCTTCCAGGTCACGAAACCACTGAGCAGCAGGCTGGCCACCGCGAACACGAGGGCGATGTTCCACAGTCCGCTCGTGGATTTTGCCGTCATCGCGCGCGCCTCTGGTCGCGCCGGTGGTCCATTCGAGCAACCGCCCGGCGCAGATAGAGACCGATCGCCGTGAACGTGGTGATGCTGGCCAGGGCCGTTGCCTGCCAGAGTAGGTCTCTCATCGGGCGCGCTCCGTTTCATCGGTCGGTTCGTCGTCACCGGTCCGGTTGCGGCCGATAGTAAAGGGTGGTGCGAGTGCGATCACCAGCGCGGCCGGAATACCGAGAGTAGTCGCGTCTGGAAGTTTGCCCTGCGCGAGCGTCACGATCACCGTGGCGATCCACCCTCCCAGTCCGACGATCATGAACACTGCTTTGATCCACTGTGGCACCTTCGCCCTCCTCCGTGGGTGTGGCGTGGTGCCCTGAGACTAGCCTTTACCTGCCCGTATAGGTGAATCCCTACGCCGTTGTGATGGCCCTGAGCGTCGCGGCCGGCGTAGCTCCAGTAACGGGTCGGTGACGACCGGGCCGGACCAATCGATCAACGTCGCTGACTCTGTGTGATGAAGGCGGGCGAAGCGGTCGTGAGCACGGTGTTTAGTCAGGGACGGCACGCTCCGATGGTCCACCAGACTCGGCCAGGTGTACCAGACATCGACCCCGTTACGCTCCGCCCAGCCCGCTACCCGCATGTCATCGGGTACCCCTATTCGCTGGTCAGCATGCTTGATCATGTCGGATATCAGCAGGGTCGGAATAGCGATGGTTACCCCCCACATCAGCTTTGATGTCCGGATCCACACCGCCTCGCGCTGATCGGCCAGGGTCGCCACCCGCTCCCACCGCGACGGCACCATCCGGCCGTTGCCGAGGTAGGGCGACACCACCGCCGGACCGCGAACGTGCCGTAGCGCCTCACTCATGCCAGCAGCGAAGTCCTTGCACAGCACCGCGTCGTCCTGGATCAGCACGTGCCAGTCCGCATCCGGCTCGTGCATCACCCACGCCGCCCTCGCGTTGCGCCAGACCCGATCGTGATTACCCGACGCTGGTCCTTCCCGGTCCCAGGAGATCGCGACCTCGGGCAGTCCTTCACCGATCAGCTGAGCGGTCAGCGCATCGACATGATCCGCTCGGTCGGGATGCGCCATGATCGAGTAGCTGACCTTCACTCGCGATTCCGATCGGCCCATGCCGCCCGGATTGCGGCGATGATGACGGTCTTGTTCGAGCCCGGCTTCAGCCGCACATTGAGCCCGGCGGCGATCTCGCGCAGTTCCATCGAGGACTTGCCCTCCAGGTCGTCACTGACCCCGGCCACCGGAGCCAGCCCGTCGACAACATCAGCCGAAACGGGGGGTGGTTCCTGGACTGAGCTGCGGGTTTCCCCGTCGACAGCAACTCCCTCGCTGGTGATCGCCACGACGCCGTCGGACGGAACAGTCGGCAGCACGAGCGGTTCGGTGCGCAGCTTCGTTACGGCGAGCCGGTCGTGGAAGATCTCGAGGGCTTCTACCTGGCCGTTGTCCACAAGCTCATCCACAGCCTGCTTCACGCCTGGCCAGTCCGGGTGCCCGTAGTCATCGAACGCGATGACCGCGCCGTCGGCCAAGTGGGGTGACCACGCCTCGAAAGCCGCGCGCACACCTTCTGTCGAGTGGTCGTCATCCACGAACAGCAGGCCGACATCCCGACGTTGCCATCCGCCACCGACCCCGGCGGCGAACGCGTTCACGAGACTGACCCGCTCGCCGTACCCGAGGTTCTCGACGTTGGCGTAGGCGGTGTGCCGGGTGGACGGATCGGTGAACGGGGGGTGGTAGGTGTTGCCGGGCAGGTCCCATGCGTCCACGGCGGTGACGTGGGCACCGTTGCCCTGGCCGGCGCCCCAGGCCATGATCAGCGCGGTCCGACCTTGGAAGACGCCGAGTTCCACGATCTCCTGATCGGCCGGGACCGCGGCGGCGAAGTCAGCGAGGGTCATGGCGATCTCGTCCGGGGTCGCGCCGACCACCCACCGGAAGCTCGCCGGGAACGGGAACTTGCTCTTCGGGGGAGCGGAGTACCGGCTCGGTCCGGAGCGCTCCACCTTGCGGGGTCCTGATCCGCGCATGGCGGTCGTCCTCTCTCTGCGATGACGGGGCAACGGCGCAGGTGCGACCTCTCCCCGGAGTTCTCTTAGTTGCCTGATGTCCAGCGCCAGGCCGGTCCGCGCCCGCTTCCAGTTCTGATAGGCCGAACCGTCGGCGTTGTACTGCACGCGCGAGTTGACCTTGGCGTACTGGTCGTCACTGGCCGCCTTGCCCGCGGCCGGGTGCATGTGCTCGATTCGGACGTGCGGCAGGTGCTTCAGGGCGCCGGCCCCGCCGAAGAGGTCCATCATCGCGTTGTCGCAGTACAGGTGATCGACCGGAGCAGGCACCATCCTGCCCAGCTCGCGGACCACGTCTGCGGTGACCGCCCATTCCGTGCTGAGTTTGGCGCCCTGGTAGCCGTCGTCCCCGTAGACCATCCCGGTGCCCAGCGCGGTCAGCTCGGCCAGGTAGGTCTGTGCCCACCCGGGCGTGCGCGGGAGGTGGTCATCCCCGGCGAACGCGATGGCGAAGTACTTTCGGGATTCCGCGACCGCGACCGCCCATCGGTTCAACTTCGGCACCATCGGGGTCCAGTCGTCCTGCACCGAAATCGAGACACGCTCCCGATTCTCGGCATGGACCTGCCGGTACCCTTCGATCTCCGGATCGTCGGAGTCGGTCGCCAGGAAGAGATCCGCTGCCGCCCATGCGTCCGTCGCATCCCAGGCGGCGATCACCTTCCGGATGTTCTCCGGCCGGCCGCGGGTGGGAACGATGACCGCGAGGCGTTTGGCCGGATCCGGTGCGGGCGGGCGCTGATCCAGCCACTCGAACCAGGGGCTGCGGAAGATCAGACGCTGACCCTCGCCGGTCGGCCGGATGGACTGCGGGCGCTTCCAGCGCGACCCGCGCCGGTCCCACCGATACTCGTACATCTCGCGCGGCAGGTAGACCTCGGTGCGCAGCCGGCCGGCGTCACGGATCTGAGCGACCCACGGCCGGTCCTCCACCTGGCCGCGCTTGGCGACCCGGAAATCCGCAGCCTTGGCCACTTCGGAGCGCATCGGATTGAGGTGCGAGATGTCGCGGATCAGACGGTACGGGTTGCGCTCTTCTGCCCACCCGCCGTGCCGCAGGGAGTGATCCACCTGGCCGCGGTCCTGACCGTCGGCGTAGTACCGGACCTGAAAGCCGACGTAGTCGGGGCGCGACTCCAGCGCGGTCATCACCTCGTGCACGAAGTCTGGCGGCACCATGTCGTCGTCGTCGATGAACGACAGGTAGTCGGTGTCTACCGCTTCCACCAGCTGCTGCCGGATCTCCGGCAGTCCAGGCTGCCCGTTGTTCCAGTAACCGAGCACCCTGACCCGGCCGGCGTGCCGATTGACCTGCGGCATGAGCCGGTCGGTCAGGCGTTCGAACAGAACGCTGCGCTCACCCAGGGTCGGAATGAGGATCGTCCAGGTGGGGCCCGAGGCTTCTGTCACCGTGTCACTGTATCGCGGACATCTCGGGTTGCAACTTCCCTAGGTATGCATGTAAGGTTGCTCCCGTAGCCAACCCGAGGGGAAGACAATGGCATTCCGCATCGAGACGAAGACGGTCACTCCCGCATTCGCTCGCGAACTGCTCAGGCGCAACGTCGACAACAACCGCAACCTGCGTCCCACCAAGGTCAGCCAATACGCCCGGGACATCGCGGCCGGAGACTGGCCGATCACCGGAGACACAGTCAAGGTGGACACGAACGGCCGGCTCATCGACGGCCAGCACCGGCTCAGCGCCGTCGTGCTGGCGGACATGCCCGTCGAGATGCTGATCGCGTGGGACGTGGACCCGGCCGTCATGCCGCTGCTCGACATCGGCGCGGCCCGCAAGTTCTCGGACGTGCTGAAGATGTCCGGCGTCAAGCACCGGGCGGCCACCGCGGCGATCGTGCGGCGCGTCGCGATGTGGGAGTCCGGCAACCGGATGGGAAGCGGGGGGACCGTCCACCCTCAGCCCACTCACGCCGAGCTGTCCGAGCGGCACGCCAAGGACATCTCCGGATTCGACACGGCCACCGACCGGGGAGAGGACGTCCGGCGGATGCGTCTCGGTGCGTGCGCCCCCGTCGGCACCTGCTTCTACCTGTTCGCCGAGCTGAGCCTGGAAGACGCGCACCGATTCTTCGACGCCTACATCTCCGGCGCCAACTTGACCGAGGGTGATCCGGTGCTGGCGCTGCGCAACCGGATGGTTCGTGTCGGCAGAGACGAGCGCCTGTCGGCCGCCGAGATTCAGGCCTTGTTCATCAGGGCGTGGAACGCCGTGCGCGAGGGGCGCACGCTCGCGAGCGTGCCGATCACCACCGGTGGCCGCAAGCTGACCAACGCAACCTATCCGATCCCGAAGTAGGGGCCCCGCGACAGCGCCCGACAGGATTCCTGTCGGGCGCTGTCTGCGTCAGGCCCCGATACCGAGCACGTGCACCACGCCGAGCACCGAGACAGCCAGCAGCGAAGCGGTCACCCGGATCGTCACGCCGGTGGTCGTCTTCGTTCCGGCGACCGGCGCGCAGGTGATCCTGCCGATGGTGCTGGCATCGAACGCATAGCTCAGGTCGTAGCTGGTGTTCGAGAAGGGCCGGTTCCAGGTGATCGCCCGGTCGGCGGTGCCGAGCAGTAGCAGGAGCGGAACCGAGATCGAGACGAGGTCTACCTTCCCGAGCTTGCCGGCAGCTGCGGTGGTGGCGGCGGAAGCTGCCGTGCTGGCCGAGCTCGCGGCAGCGGCGGCGTTGGTGACTTGAGTGGTCAACGAGGTCGGATCAAAAACGGTATCGGTGTCCAGCAGGGCTGCCGCTTTGGTGATGTGCCCGGCCGGGAAGTCGGAGCCGGCACACCAAGCTTGATACTTGCGATCGAACCAGTCCCCAGTGTTGAACATCAGGGAGACTTCGCTGGTCACGGGGTTACCGAGCAGAAGAACGCCGCCAGCCTCCGAGATCATCGGGACGTTGGCGTAGGTGGACATCTCGGCCCCGTTGGAACCGGTGTACTGGAGGGCGTTACCGAACTCGATGTAGTCGGTACCGGGCATCAGGTCACCTCACAGAAAGCGCTGATGTCCAGTATGTACTCAGGCGACCCGTTGGATCCATGCCACGTTTCCGGTACCGATCAGCGTCGTGTCCACCCCGGAGGTCTGGTGAGCACGGAACACGATCGTGGCGCCGGCGGCCAGCTGCGCCCTGCTCCCGCCGTTGACGGGGATCGACAGTCCGTTGGAAGTGGTCCCGGCCGTGACCTCCTGGAAGATGGAGCGCTCCACCCCGTTGACCACCACGCGGATCTGCCGGTAGCCGACCGCCGATGCCTGCACCGGGAACCGCAAGTGCGCACCGTAGGAGTAGAGACCCCCCTGGCCGGACGGAACGGTGAAGGTGCTGCCGGACCCGGGCCACGTCGGATTTGGGTCATACGGAACAGCACTGGGTGTGAGGCTGGTGGTGGTGTTGTTCACGATGGTCGGGGTGCCGAACTCGATGTAGGTATTCGGCCATACCGTGGGCGGAGAGACGCCGGCCCCGATCTTGCCGAGCACCAGCAGGGCGCCACGCTCCACCAGAACCTGCACGTTGGCGCCGACCGTGACCTGCGCTCCGCCCAGCATGTCAACGCTCGGGACCAGTACGCCGGACAGATTGATGTCTACGGTGCCGTCGCCATTGACGGCCAGCACGGTCGCCTTACGCCGGTAGAGGGGGGACGGGCCGTCGCTCTCCGGGACGATCTTCTCCAGCACCCGAGTCAGGTCAAGTCTGATCATGATCGTCTCCCCCTACAGTTTCCGCACCCGGGCCACCGTGTCAGCGGTGAGGTCCAGCGTGATCGCGTCGATGACGTAGTTGCTGCCGCCGACACTGACCACATCGCCGGCATCGATCGTCGGGTCGTACGGGGTCCTCAGCGTGTAGGTGGCGCCGGCTCCAAGGTTGGTGTTGAGAATGCCTTGAGCTGCCGACTGCGCCTGGCTGACGGTCTTGATCAACGGCGAGCTGTAATACTCGGTACGCCGTCCGTACGGACTGGTGCCCGGCCCGGTGCCGGCGTACGTCGGGGAGCCGGGGTCGGTATCCATCGCAACCGCTTGCACCGGCGCTACCGCATCGTCGGTACCCTCTCCGCGCGCGACCACCACATTGGCTGGCCGGGTGTCGAAATCGACCCCCAGGGATCCGGGCGAGGTGAGCGCGTACGGGGTGATCGCCAACGGGTTCGGGTTGACGACCCTGATCATTCCGCTCCGGTCGTACCAGCCGACCAGGGAGAACGACTCCAGCACCTCCAGGATCTCTTCCCACGGCCCGGTCGCAGTCTCCAGCCCGAACGTCCTGGCCGCCCCGAGCGTGAAGGGGATGGTGCTGACGCTCGGGTTGAAACCGATACGGTTGAACACGATGTTATTGATCATGGCGGAGAGCGTCACGCTGGAGGCCAGCGTGAAGGGGGTCTCGAATCGGTAGCGATCGACCCGGTCACTCAGGTCGATCAGTCCTACGTCCACCGTCCGCCCGTCGGCACTGACTTCAGCCCCACTGGTGTCCAGGTCGTACACACCGTACGGCACATAGCCGGTCGTCCCGTCGATCAACTCTATGCCCAGTTCGGCGGACAGTGTCGTACCGAACGGGGTTAGCAGGTCTCCTGGCCGAGTCGGCAGGTACCCGGGATTAAGGAACGACAAGCGTCCATCCCATCGCCCGTTGCGCCGAGCGTCCTGCGTGAACGAACCGCCGACCGGCTCCAGCTCGGTGACCACCCCGCCACGATCGAACGTGAAGCGAAAGCGGCGCCGGTAGCCGGTCGGCGCGGCCAGGGTCGCCTGCACGCGGGCACTACTGAATCGGGTTACCACGTCACGCCTCTCAGAGCAGGTTCGCCGGGTCGGGCACTGCAGGCCAGGGCTGACGGACCATCGACACCGTCAGCACCTTGACCTCCGGGGCGGGCCCCGCCACTGACCAACCATCCACCGCGAACCAGCCCGGTTGGCCGCCGACCGGCGCCCAGTAGACCCGATCCTGCGAGAGCAGCACTTCCAGTGCATCGATCGCAGACTTGCCGGTGACCGCGATGTCCAGGCTCAGCACCTCGCCCGGGTCGGTAGTGCTCACGGTGTGCAGGCCACCGTCGATCGGGGTGGAGTCGGTGACCGATCGGGGGTAGGACATGTCCCGATCGGTCAGCAGCGCCAGCACCGTTCCGGCCAGGGAGGACAGGCGGTCCAGGTCATCAAAGAAACCGACCGCGGGGACCGTCACCGATGCGTACTCGGTAACGCGCTGCTCCGGAGTCGGCAGCACGCCCCCGTCCACCGTGCCATCCAGCCGCACGAAGTGGACCTCTTTGTACGGAGGCAGGTTGGCGGCGTTGCCGCTCGTGCCGTTGCCGGCCGGAGTGTTCTGCAGGCTGGTGGTACCGGAGTTCGAGGTCGGGTGAACGTGAGTCTCGGTCGGTACCGAGATGGTGGAGGTGGCCCCGCGGCGGTAGCTGGTGTACCCGGACACGGCCAGGGAGACAGTGTGGTCGTGACTCGTTGCCGCATGCACGTGGGTGGGCACACTGTGGTTGTGGGTGGCGGCACCACCGGTGGTGTTCACCGATGCGGTGCCGATGTCCCGGGCGAACCAGCCGCGCATGTCCGGCGTACCACCGGAGCCGTTGCAGTAGGTCAAGCCGGCCGGCAGTCCGCTGATCGCGCCGGTGTACAGACCGATGATCCGGGTCTGCAGTCCGCCACCGGTGTTGCGCAGAACGCGCAGTCGGCGGTTGACCGGCTCGATGCTGCTGGATCCGGTGGTCCCACCGGTTGCGGCCGGGAGCGTGCCGGCTCCGGTGCTGATCGGGTTGGCGGTGTGCGTGTGCTGGCCGAGCCATTCCGGACTCGCAGGGCCGGCGCCGGGAAGTCCTTCGGAGCTGGTCTCCGAACCGATCCCGGTGGTGAATGCGGGGTGGTCGTGCTGGCCGCCGGTGTGGGTGTGCGACAACACGGAGTGGGTATGCGTGTGGGCTCCGACCTGAGCGCCACCGTTGCCGGCGGCCACCGCGCCCTTCAGGTACCGGCCGCTGCTCAGGCCGTCCGCCGTCCAGCCGGACACGGTCTGCGCAGAGAACGCCAGGGCCCCGATCGGGTACTGCGTGGCGGAGCCGTCAGAGCGGATCCAGATCACCTCTCGAGAGGCGGGCTGGTTGCTGACCGCGTTGCTGCCGGCAGCAGTCGATCCGGACAGTGATGTGCCGGAGGCGCCGAGGGTCTGCGGAAAAACGTGGCTGTGTGGCTGGCTCACCAGCGACCGGCCGGCACTGCTCTGCGTCGTGGTGGTGGAGGTGCCGGAGGTTTCACTGCGCGACGGCAGCGAATGCGTGTGGGACGGGAAGGTGTGCTGATGTGGCGGCGTGGCGTGCGTGTGAGTGGCCGCACCGCCGGTCAGCGTCGGGGTGCCCGTGCCGGTGGCGCCTCGCGGGTAGAAGCCGTCCAGGTCGGTGACCCGCACCCACCCGGAGGGAATCGCGTTGTTCTGCCCTGGCCACGCGATGACCAGCGCGACCGGCACAGTGGTCGGCAGCGTCACGGTGGTGGAGACGTACCCCCAGTACCGGACCCGGTAGGTGATGTCGCAGGTGCCGTCATGCGTGAGGCACACACCGGCCGAGTCGGGGCCACGGTAGCCGTCCAGCTGCGGGACGTTCTGATCGAGGTAGCTGCCGTTGAGCCCGTCCAGCACCGCAGCGATCCGCCACGATCCGGCGCAGTCGTCACGCCAGACCTCGGTGATGACGTAGTCGTCGTCCCACGTCTGGCCGCCCGGGTTCTCCCAGGTGAGTCGGTACCCGTCGGCCTCCCGCTCGATCGAGAGCAGCGGCGGCGAGGGGGGCGGAACGATGTTGTTGACCGTGAAGCTGACGACCTGCTGATTCGGGAACGGCGAAGAGCTGCGGATCGTGCTGGCTACGACGAACGTCGCAGTGTAGTTGCCATCGGCCAGGCCGGGTGTGACCACCAGACTCTCGGGCGGGGCTCCGGTCGCGCTCTGCGTGTAGACGATCCCGCCGGGACCGGACACGGTCACTGACCAGGTGTTCGCCGCCAGGCCGTCATAGGCCGGAGTGCCGAACCAGATCGTAGGCGAGTCGGTATCGGTGACCGTCCCGCCGTTCTGGCTGACGCCGGCGGCATCGCGCACTTCGGCGGCGTACTGCGGCTGCTGCCGGCAGTCGATGTCCATGTAGAGCTCGGCGATCCGGACCGCGGTCGCGCCACCGGCTGCGTCATGGGGGTAACCGGCGCCCATGTTGAACGTCGTGATGGGGCCCGGGTCGTAGTTGCCACCGGTCTCCGCGAAGTCCGCGAACCATGCCGTTGCCAGCTCGGCCACGGTGTCGGTGACGTTGACCGTGCCGTAGCGGACGTAATCGGAGGTGCCTTCCCCCAGGTCGATGTCTTCGCTGACCGTCCCGGCGTCCGTGCGTGCACGGACCCGGCCGCGTACGAGGTGCCGCTGATAGCCAGCCGGAACGGTGTGCGGGTCCATGCGGACCGACCAGTTCCCCGAAGCCCCGACCGCGTAGTTGACGTACGTCGCGTCGTTGTTGTCCGCGGTGACGCTGGCGACCGTCCCGGACGGGACCACAGTGGCCGGCCCGGTTTTGCGTACCGCGAGCGGCCGGAGAGTGTCGATCTGCACGAAGTCATCCTCTCACGTGTCCGCCTACTCGATGCAAGGGGACATCAGGGCTTGAACTGCTCAGATGTCCGCGACCTGCGGTCCCGGCTGCGGGCCGGTGCCGATGAACTCCGCGCTGACCTCCCGGCCGCGAGCGACCTTGACCACGCGCACGCTGGCGGCGATCGGTGCCGCCCAGACCTCGTACGAGTCCGACGGGCTGATCAGCACCAGCGGCCGGGACAACACGGCCAGCAGGTCTTGCAGCGCGTCCTCCGACTCCACCGCGGCACGCATGATCAGGTTGCGTCCGCCGGGGGCGGCGTTGTCCGCGAACATCGTGCCGTTGACACCCATCGCCGAACTGAAGGGCCGATCCCGGGCCCACGTGAACTTGCCGATCACCGGCACCCAGGAAGCGCCGTCCGGGCCGGCTGTGCGGATCAGGTGCTCATCGTCGGTCCACTCCAGGCAGATCGGAGCCGGCGGTGAGTTCGGGATGAACGGCTCGACCAGCTGCACGAAGGCCACCTCTTCGTGCGGAGGCTCGGCCGTCTGTCCGGGCAGCGTACCCGCGGTCACCGGCGTGACTGAGTTGACCGTGCTGCTGGTGTTCACCGCAGCGTGACTGTGGGTCGCGGTGGCGACCGTGATAGTGGCTACCGCCTGGCGGCCAAGGCTGGCCAGGGCGGCTGCGTCGATCGAGACGGAGTGAGTGTGACCGGCCGAGGCGGCGTGCGTGTGCGTCGGAGTGGTGTGCGTGTGGGCGGCGGCGCTGCCGCCGGTGGTGCCGATGCTCGCGGTCGCGCCCTTCGGGTGACGGCCGCGCAGATCGGGAGTTCCGTTGGTGCCGTCGCAGAGGGCGAAGTGTTCGGGGATGGTGCCGAGCGATCCCCGCCAGGCTCCGATGATCCCGACCGGGATGCTCGGCGATCCGGAGGTGTTCTCTTTGACTCGGACGTTGATGAACGGAGGTTCGTTGGTACCGGCGCTGGTGGGGTCCGAGACACCCCCGCTGGCCGAGTCGAGCGCGGCAGTGTTGGCGCTGGCCACCGCATAGGTGTGGCTGTGGGTGCTGGTGTTCATGACGACCGTGGCGCCGGTGGTCGGGGTGACCGTGCTGGCCGCCTGTCCGGTGAAGCCGGCTCCGCCATGGTTGTGCGCCGTGCCGCCGGCGTGTGTGTGCGCACCGAGGGTGTGAGTGTGGTTGGCCAGCGTTCCCGCGGCGGTTGCTCCACCATTGCCGGCTGCCGCCGCGCCCTTCAGGTACCGACCGTCGGCGTTGGCGTAGTCCGTCCAGCCCGTTATGGAGGTCTCCGTCGTCAGCCCGAGGGCGCCGTTCGGGACGCCGGCCGGAGAGCCGGTGCTTTCGATCATGATCACACTGAGTCGCTCGGTGTCGTTGTTCACCGAGGTAACGCTCGGCGTGGTGCTGCCGGAGTCATTGATGCTGGCGATCAGGTCGGGGATCGCGTGCGTGTGGCTGGACAGCGCGACGTTGATGCCGGCGGTGTTCGGACCGGTGGTCGCCGTACCCACTGCACCGGCGGTGCTCGGCACGGTATGGGTGTGACTCACCGAGTGGTTGTGGTCCAGCAGCGCGTGCGTGTGCGAGACCGCACCACCGAGCGTGCCCGGCTGCTGATCGGCAGCCGCACCCTTGAGGTATTTAGCATCCAGTGCGGTCTGTCGTGTCCACCCAGCAGGGACGCTGGCGTTGGTGCCCGGCCAGAAGAAAATCAGCCCCGACGGCAGGCCGGCGTCTGTGGCATCCGACCACGTACTGATCACCACGCTGCCGCCGATCCGGCCGATGGTGCGCGCCCGGTAGTACGAGCAACACGCTTCGTTCGGGTGATCGCAGGAGGAGTCCACCGGCAGACCGGTGCGCGGGACGGAGTAGTCGGTGTACGTCGCGCACTGATCGGTGGCCAGCGGTCCGAGCATAGCGATCGTGATCTCGTCAGGATTGTCGGACTCGACGCACCCCACTCGCTGGATCTCGACGTAGCCGACATCCCCATCCAACTGCCGGACATCCGGCGCGCACACGGTGATGTCGTAGAGCGGAGAGTCGGGGACCTGCTCCACAATCGGGTCATTCGGACGCTGCACCTGGCCAACGCTGACGGTGAACGCGACCGTGTTCTCCAGGCTGGCGTATTCGTGCTGGTCGCCGAGGGTCGTCCAGATCCTCAGGTGCGCCACGTAAGACCCGTTGGCCAGTGGAGAGGTCAGCGTGTCGGTAGCCTGTCCGCTGACGATGCCGGTATCGAACACGATGACGGACCCCTGCGTCACCCAGTACCGGAACTGCCGCGCGGGCAAGCCGTCCAAGTTGATCGCTTCGGCGTGCAGGGTCGGGGTCGCGGTGTCCGTGATCGCGGTGGTGACCGTGCCCGAGCCGTCGATGGTCTGCGCCGTGAAGGTCGGTGCGGACCGGAAGTCGACATCGAGAAAGATCTCATTGATGCGCAGGGCGGTGCTCTGACCCTCGATGTGCGCGGCCAGGATGGTTCCACCATCGGGTGGCGCTCCGAAGCCCCAGGACCCGATCGAGGTCTCCGGGCTCACCGGGAACTGCCGGGTCGCACCGGCAGTCAGCGCACCGGACTGGAGACGCACCCCCCACCACGCGTCGCCGAGCTGGCCGCGGGCACGCACGCGCACCTGGTGGCGGCGAAGCCCCGCACCGGGAGAGTCCAGCGGGGTCTGCAGCACCAGCGGGGCGCCCGCGCCCGACCAGAGCGCGTAGGTGCTGTCGGAGTTGTCGGAGGTGACCCCGTGCAGGGTGCCCGACGGAACTGCCGTCCAGCCGGTGCTGCTGCTGGTGGCGGAGGGCCTGAGGGTGACGACGAGAGACATCGAGTCACCGCACCAGCGCGGCTTGTGCGAGACGTTGGATGATCACTTCTGCCGCCTCGTTTCCGGCCGCCTGTCCTTGGCCGTTGATCACGATCGCTCCGGGCGCGATAGTGAGGGAACCTCCGCGACTACCGCCACCGGCTCCGGCCGCCGTGTTGATCGTCCAGTTCGGCAGCTCACCGGTCAGTCCGGCCAGGGTGGAGCGCACCGCATTGCGCTGATCGAGCAGGCCGCGCTGGAACCCCTGCATCACCAGCTGGCCGGACTCTCGCAAGATCACGCGGTCCAGTGCGGCCGGGCCCTTCCAGCTCGGAAGCATCGAGGTCAGCTGGCCGAGTACGGATTGCACCCGGCCGAAGCCGGCTCGAACGCCATTGATGAATCCGTCGATGACGTTCTGCCCGGCGCTGATCAGCCAGCCTGCCGCTCCGGAGAACGCCCCGATCACGGCATTGCGGGCGCCGACGAGGATGTTGCGCATCCGGCTGATCAGCGTTCGCATTCCGTTGGCTACGGTCGTACCCATCCCGACGACTATCCGGCCGAGGGCTGCGGCTGCAGTATAGAACGCATTGCGCACAATGCCCGGAATGGCGCTCAGCCCGTTGCGGATGATGACCGGGATCCGCGCGATACCGATCCCGATGGTGTTCTGGATGCTGCCGATCCGTTCACCGGTCACGGCGACCGCCGCATCCCACGCCATGTTGAAGGCGGTCCGGAAGGCCTGCTGCAGCCAAGGCTTCGCAGTGCCCTCCCACCAAGGCATGAACTGTTCCTCCCACACGCGGCGCACGAACGCGAGCGCCTCTTGCCACACGACGCCGAGGAATTCCTTCAACGGAGTCCATGCGTCCATGATCGCCCGCACGATGCCCATGAACTTCTCTTCCAGCTTGGAAGCGTCGTCCTCGGCGGCGAACTCTTTAACCTTGTTCCAGACCAGCTGGATCGCATCGCCGAGCGGACCCCACGCATCCTTGAGTCGCTGGATCGCGCCGCTGCCGCCGTCCACGAAGCGCAGGATCTGCCGGCCGATGACACCGAAGATGTCGGACTCGGCCATCAAGCGGAAGGCGTTGTTGAAGAATCCGAAGATGACGTTGAGGCCGGAGATCATCGGACCGAGCGCCTTGAGCGGGCCGAAGATCAACTTCATGAGACCCTCGGTCGTGTTGTCGATCAGGTCCTCGTTGCTGAAGATCGTCCGGAAGAAATCGCCGAGCACGTCGCCGGCGTACTCCAGCCCTCTGCCGAAGCCCTCCAGCGCGGCCACGATGCCGGGCATCGAGTCCTTGATCCCGCGCACGAGCGACCCGACGAACTTCCCGAGCGACTCGTTCAACGGCTTGAGGGCTGGTGCAAGATCCTTGAAGATCGTCCGGAACTCCGGCTTGAGCTGCCGGAACAGTTCAGACAGGTTCTTCATCTCGGCCGCGAACGGCTTGATCAGAGGCTTGGCCGCCTCGCGCCCGACCTCTTTCAAGGTCTTGCCAAGCTCTTTGAAGCCATCCTCCAGGGGCTTCACCTCGCGTAGCGCGAAAGCACCGAGCCCGATCGCGCCGAGCCCGATACCGATACCGGCCAGGGCGATGGTCGCGGCCGAGACGATACCCAGGACCGCAGGCAGCAGCACGGCGGCCAGGACCGCGATGAACGTGCCGCCGACCAGCGTTCCGACCGCGGTCACGATCGGCATCACGGCTGAGCCGGCCGCGGACAGGGCGTTACCGAGCACACTCGCGAAGCCTTTGGCCCCGTCCCTCGCGGTGTCCAGGAATGACCCCCTGGTGCGCCTGCTGAAGTTCCGGGTGAAGCCGTCTCCGGCGCCGTCGCCGGCAGCCGCGCCCATGACCCGGTAGGCCTGCGTGATCTCGCTTTCGCTGCGGCGAGCACCGTCCCGTGCGCCATCCGCAGCGCCGTCAGCGATCTGACGGCCAGCCTGCTGACCGGCTTCCCGGGCGGCGTTCATGTCAACGGGGACCCGGACCGGATCGAGCTTGATCTTGCGGAGTTCCCGGTTGAGGTCGTCTTCGGTCTGACGAGCGAAGTCGCGCACGTCTCCAACGATCTTGACGCTCGCGGTTCCTTCATTCGACACGTGACCAGCCTACGGTGCGACTAGGTGTCACGCCATCTCGGATGCCCGGACATCCCGCGTACGATGACTGCCTATGGATGTCAGCCGCGCGCAGCTATCGAACCTCGGGGATGAGATCGTCCTGGACGACCCGGATGCAAACTGGCGCGTGCGCGTGCGGATGTTCTTCGGCACTGACCGGCCGGCGATTCAGTCGCTCACGGTGGAGAGCCGCGGCAGCGCCGCGGTGACGGCGAGCGCTCTCGCGCAGATCCCTGTCCGTCAGATCGCCGGCGTGGCGGCGAGCGCGCTCAACGGCGACGGGGACGAGACGCACTATCGGATGCTGGCCCAGCCGCGCCGGCAGGGGGAGCGCTCCTGGCCGAGCGACCATTGGGCGCGAGTGTGGCGGGTTGCTCAGTGGGCCCGGCGGACAGGGCGCGAGGGCGGCGAAGCGGGGACCGTGGCGGAGTTCTGGCGGGTCTGCCCGCGGACCGCGCGACGCTGGATCGCTCAGGCGGCACCGCTGTATCGGCAGTCACCGGGCGCCTGACGCCCCCGGTCGGGCGCGGGCCGGCCATCGACTCGAAATCAGTGGCCGCCTGCTCACGATCAACGCGCGCGGAGCCGGGCATCGGCCGGTCCAGGGCGGCCAGGAACTTGACCCGCTCCTCCTCCGGCAGCCGCTCCATGATCAGGGACTGGATCGCATCGAGCACAGCGGCCAGGGGGAGGACATCCCAGCGTATGCCGTCCCTGATCAGCTGTCCGTTCACCGCCGGCCATTGAGACTCCGCGACCGCGGCCAGCAGCAGGGCGGCGTTGACGGGTCGGCCGGCTGCCGCCTCGATCGCGTCCACCAGCGCCTCGCTGAGGTCCGCATCCCGCGAGAGCAGAACGTCTTCCACCTCTTCGCCAGGGATCATCGCGAGGAAGAGATCAGCGCGTGGGTCGATCAGCACCGGCCACCACGAAGCGGCCGGGAGTGCAGGGATGGTGAACTCCTGGCCGCCGATGTTGACCTCGATCGCCCAGCACCGCATCGAGGCGATCGAGTCGTGCTTCATCCCTCTTCGCAACCACAAGTAGGCGTATGAAGATCACGGTGCTTACCGTCTGAACCTACCGGCCGATGTCGATCGCACTCATTGATCAAGCGCTGAAGTCGATCAATGTGCTCTCGCTTCCGATCCTGATCCAGGTCAGAGTTACCGATCCGAGTCTGCGCCACACACAGCGTCTCGCGCAGCATCTTCGGGCCATCAGCGATCTCGTAACTGGTGTTCACGAAAGCTTGGGTGGTTCGGTGATCGCCTGCGGCCGGGGAACTGAGCCGGCTCGGCCGGTGCTGTGCCGGATGCCCGCACGCATGGCGGAGTCCTTCGCCTCGATCAGCCGGTTCAGGGCGGTCGTCAGCTCAGGGCTGTCGGTGGTGATCTCCGTGATGAGTGTTGCGGCGGTCGCGTAGAACGGCTCACTGAAACGCTTCAACTGCTCCGGGAGGTGGGCGAACGTCAGCCACTGCAGCGCGTCACGCACGCCGGGGTGCCGGCCCCGGGTGAGCAGGTCCGCCTGCTCCGCGGTGCCGAAGATGAACTGCGGATCCGGGGTCCTGCCGAGCTGCTCCATCAGGAAGCCTTCCTGCGCGCGCGCTTCGCGGGGGTGGCCTTCTTGGCGGGAGTCTTCTCCTCGCCGCCACCGAACGCCTTGATCGTCAAGGTGATGATCTCGGCCCGGTCGATCAACCCGAGACCTTCATCGAGGGTCTCATCGTCCAGCCAGTCCCGGTCAGCCCTGTTCACGATCACCGAGTCGATGATCTTGGCGGCACGCTCGCCCGCGCGTAGCGCGTCCTCGCCGGTCCATGAGTCGGTGTCGCTGGACTGCAGGTTGCGAACCGTGCGCTGCCAGACGATCAGCTGGCCGTCGGTCGGGAACTTGACCATGATCTCCCGGCCGCGGAACTGGATCGCCCGAACCTCGTCCATGGATGCGGGCGGTGCGGGCTGCGTCACGATTCCTCCGGCCAGGATGTCTGCGGAAGGGGGCAGGGCCACGACCGCGAAGTAGCCACCCTGCCCCCGATGTCACTGTAGCCGATCCTGGCCGGACATCTCATCAGACCTTGCGATCCAGCTTCCACTCATGGTTGGCGAAGCTCCGAGCCTCGGCCTCGGTGTCGAGCAGGCCGAGGCGCACCGTCGCGTTTGCCGGGCTCACTCGCAGGACCTCGAACTTCACCGCGCCGCGGTAGGTCGTCCACTCGGTGAGGGCAATCGCCCACTGGTTCATGGTCTCCGCCAGCTGGAGAACCCGGTAGGTACCGCCGTCTGCGTGGGGCTTCGTGGTCGTCGTCATGCCCTTACTTTACATGCATGCCTAGTAAGTTGCAAGGGGCAATCTCAGCGCACCGTGCCGGCTCGGTAGGTCAGACCCTCCTGTGCGCTCACCTCGCGCAACGCGGTGGTGAGGAACGGGCGCCCAGGGCGCGCGGGCTGGCGCACCTCGCGCGCGTAGACGGTCCGGCTGCCGATCTTGAACTTGAGCACCCCCCCAGGGCGCCTCGCGCGGATGGTCAGCGCGCGCCGGCCGTTGTGCACGGCAGCCGCGTACTCAGCCGTGTACGCCACCTCGCCGGTGACCGTGGCCCCGGTCGCGCCGATGTTGATCTTGCGCGAGCTGCGTAACAGGCCGGTGTCGACCGGGCACAGCACCGCCGACCGGTTGTCGGTCTTGACGGTTGCCCGGGTGACGATCTTCCGGGCTGCCGTCATGCCCGTGGCCTGCAGTCTTGCCCGCGCCAGATAGAGAATTGCCATGACTTCAGGGTACGGGGTTGACGACGACTAGGCATGGATGTAATGTTCTCCATGTCAGCAGCGGCCGGAGCTACTGACAGCCGGGACTCCCGGTACCAATCCGGAAGTGACTGCCGAGCTTGGAGCAACCCGCCTGCACAGCAAGCGGACCTCGGTAGTGGGTCGCGATGGAACATCGGGAGTGCACGCCCGATCCTGACAGCCGGAAAGTTACGGCCCTGGCTCCGAGAAGTCCTCGCGGGAACTCGGCAGGTTGCAAGCGCGAGGGGTGCCGACCTAGTGCGTCGCGTAGATCCGGTTCGCCGGGGAGGACGTGCAGGGGTTGCCGGTTCGATCCGGGCGGCATGCGCAGATACGGTCCAGATGCCTAACCAGCGGAAAGGGCCGGGCAAGCAGATCAGCTCACCTGGTGGTGCCCGAGCAAACTGGCCGGTTGGTCCCGGCGAAGTGCGAGGGGCTGAGCGGGGTTCAACTCCCTGCCTGATCGCGCAACAGGAGGCTGGACCACGTCGTCACCTGAAGCAAGCAGCGCCCGATCGGCCGGCCGGACCACGTCGTCAGTCGATCGGGAACACACCGCCTGAGCAGGCTGAACACGTCGTCAGCTGAGGCGGTAGAAGCCGTACCAAAAAATCTTGCTCCACCCCCTTGCCAACCTTATGGCCATCGCTGTAAAGTAATGGCATGACAACGAAGTGGATCGCAGAGGCCCGGACCGCAGACACCATCGAGAAGCGCAACGCACACGCCGAGAAGTGCCCCGGCCTGGTGACCTGCGACCACGCGACCGAAGAGGTCAACGGATACGGGGACTGCTTCGACTGCGACGGTGAGGGCGTCCGGATGTGCCTCTGCCAGGACTGGACCTGCGAGCAGCGGGGGATGTGACGGAGGGCGGGGCCTCGGCCCCGCCTCACCCCTTCTTTATCAAGATCAACTTGTAACGTTTCAATCGAGACGCCGGGAGCGTGCATGCACTACAACATCCAGGTCCACATCCAGCACGTTCAGGAAGGCATGACCGAGGGCCGCGGCCTGGCCGCACCGAAGCGCGAGCGGGAGGTGACCTCGATGCTGGAACTGAAGATCACCGTGAGCACCGAGGCGGAGGCGTACGAGCGGGCGCTCAGAGTGTTGAGCATGAACCAGCCGCATCCCGAGCCGTTGATCATGCTTGACAAGCCCACGCCCGGCGATCTGCTGGCTTGCCGGAGTGAGCACGGCGTCGGGCATTCGACCTGCCCGAAGTGCTGGCGCCCGTAGCCCTTGTGATCATGATCGATCGCTGACTAACGTCAGACGGATAAGTTCGCGTACGCCCCGCGCCGGTGCGATCCCCGCGGGGCGTACTGCTGTCATGATGCAGGACCGGCCTCGGCGCAGTCACACGCGGGCACCTTCACGGTCACGGTCATCACCCCGCCGGTGCAGCCACCGGAGATGTCGATCGGCAGCCATGGCGCCGGCAACATGTTCTTGACCCGGCCGCGCCCCTCCGGCAGCTCACCGAAGCAGCACAGGGCCCGGCGCATGGCCGCGGCATCGTCCATGTTCGCCTGCGTCGCAGCCTGCCACTGAGCCTCCGTCGGGATGGAGTGCTCGCTCGGCGTCGGCATGCACCGGATGACACCCATCTCCAGTGTCACCGCCCACGCCGTGATGCCCTTCGGGGGCGGTGTCTCGTCCTGCGCCGGGAAGGTGCCGCTGCTCGGGTAGAACGTCACCACCCTCACCCACGCCAAGCCTGAGCAGCACTCATCCTCGTTGGAGCTGAGCAGGTGATCGACCACAGCACCCGTGCGGTGCTGGACGTACAGGGGTGGGTTGTCGACCTTCTCGATCTCTTGCTTGAGGCAGGCCAGCAGCTCATCGGCCAGGGGCATCACTGCCGGGTCAGTCGCCACGGTGGCCGTCCTCCAGCTCCTGAATGCGTCGCGTGTTCTCGATGGCGACCTGAGCGGTCTGCGCGTGCCACTCTTCGTGCAAGCGCTGTGCGCGCACATCTTTCGGCAGCATCGCGTAGCAGGTCTGGCAGAGCACCCAGTCAACCCCCATCAGGCACCCCAAACCGTCATGCGGTCGCACGACTCCGGAAGGTCCGGCGACAGGATCACGGGTGGGGACTGCCTGCGGCCAGGGTTGAGGGACGCGACCACGTCATCGACCTGGCGGATGCCGGTCGTGCCGTCTGCGGCCGAGCCAGTATCGACCTCCAGCTCCACACCCTGACGGGATAGGCGGGTCATCCTGGCCGGAAGGGCGCACGCGCCACCGGCGAGGTGCTTGGCGTACTCACAGGCCAGCAGCGCGGTCGCCACTTGCAGCGCCAGCGGCAGCTCGCGGCCGAGCCCGTAGGTCACCTGGAAGTCATCCGGCTCGGCGCCACAGCTCGGCCAGCACTGACCATCCGTGCGCACCAGCAGGTACGCGCCCTTGGACACGTCCACCCGGTAAGCGCTTTCCTGGACCACTTCGCCGGCCACGATCACCTCGATGACCGAGACGACCGGGCCACGCAACGCGATGGCACAGCCGCCGGAGTTGCAGCACGAGCCGCACCCGCGGTTGAACCACCGGCCGCCGAACAGATAGGGCCCGGAGACAACCGGATCCTGACCGGGCCAGATCGGATAGTCCCGGTAGATCTCCGGCGCCAGCATGTTCTGCCGGGGCTGGATCGCGACCGGGCAGACGCCGTACTGCCGACCGGTCGCCGCCCAGAGGTACAAGCTGGCCATCGACACCGCGGCGTTGCGCAACGCCTCTGGCCGATCCAGCCAGTCATCGCATACGCCGAGCGTGCTCGGGTCGATCGTCCAGCCGCACACGCCGCCGGGGTCCGGCGGTACCGGTGCGTCCCCGGTCCCCGCGACCGCGAACGCCATCAAGAACGCCGCGGTTCCCTCGCCGGCGCCGACCGTCAGGCCGTTCGCCGCCAAGGTCAACTCGATGCCCCAACCGGCAACACCGGTCGGTACCGCGATGGCCGGCGCGTCCCCGGTCCCCGCGACCGCGAGCGCCATCGAGAACTCCGCCACGCCCTCGGCAGGCTCCACCGCCTCGAACACCACATCCACGAAGTAGTTACCCGCGCTGAAGGTGTTGGACGGGTAGATCGGGGTGGCACTGCCGGCAAAAACGCCCTGCGTGAGGGTGTCACCGGCGAGCGCGGGAATCGGCTCCCCGTTCCAGATCGCGTGCAGGTTGCCGTTGGTCAGACCGACACCGTTGGTGAAGTCCGGGAACGATCCGGTCGAGACGTACCGGCCCTCGGTGTTGTGCACGGTGGCGCGGTAGGTCAGGCCCCCGGTAACCGGGACGGGGGTGTCGAAAGTGATCACGTTCCAGGCGGCCGACGTGACCGTGCCGGCGAACACCTTGGTCCCGAGCAACGTGCCCGTGCCGGATCCGGCCGGGTCGTCATCGGAGGTCGGCAGGTAGAGCTGGCCGGTGTAGGTGCCGCCGACCGTAGTGCTGGCGAAGAGCCGGATCCCGGTGATGGTGCCGTCCACGGCGGGCGTGAACGTCACGCCGGTGACGATGCCGCCCGGCTCGACGTTGTCACCGCTGGTAGGTGTCTGGCTGGTGAAGATCGACTCAGGCATACCCGGCCCCCTTACGCGTTGACCGGCACGACGGTGCCATCGTCCGCCCACACGTTACCGCTGTACGTGTTTCCGTTGCCCACCAGGAAGGACGTGACCGTACCGAAAGCGCCACCCTTGCCGGTCTCCGGATCGCGGGCGAGCACGTTGTTGACGAAGACGATGTTGCTCGGCGTGTCCCCGAACGGCTTACCCGGGTTGTGCCCGAGCGAGACGGAGTACCCGCCCGCGGTGACCGGGAAGTAGCACCCGTCGATCAGGATATCGTCCAACTCGGCCAGGTCACCGAACAGATTGAGGTTGTTCGAGGGGCCGCCGCCGTCGCCGTTGTCCAGCACGTCACAGACGATCGTGCAGTGCGTCAGTTCGATGTTGCCGCCGCCGGAGCACAGGAAGCCGCCGGCGTGCGCGTCTCCGGTCGGCGGGATGTATTGACCGTGCAGGTACGAGTCTTCGACGATGACGTTGGTGCTGGCGTTGACCGCGGTGATGCCGCCCTCGATGTCGCACCGGCGAATCGTCATGTTCTGGAAGCCGACCGCCGCGTTGCTCCAGGTGCCGGCGTCTACGTGGCAGTCCTCCAGCAGCAGGCTCGCGCCTGCGGAGTCGATGTCCACGTGCCCGTTTATCTTGCACCGGCGGATGGTCATCTGCACGTTGTTGTAGAGCCGGATGTCCGAGTCGATCAGCTGATCTTCCAGCAGGTACGGACCACCCTGGTCGTAGCCACCAGGGCCTACGTACGGGGTCAGGTCGTCCTCGGTCATCCCGAGGCCGGCGAGCCCGGTGTTGAACGCGTTCGGGAAGCCGTCCGGGATGTCGCCGCCGGGCACCGCCGCCGTGAGGCTGAGCGCGTCGATCGCGTACCCACCCCCCGGGCCGAAGACCTGCCCGCCGGTGAGCGCGACGGAGCCGTAGAACGTGCCACCGGTCGGCACGCTGAACAGCAGCAGGTGAGTCGCCCCGGCGCCCGGGGTGCCTGTGAACTCCAGCGGCAGATCCGGACCGGCCAGAGAGAGAGCCGCCCTGGCCGCGGAGGTCTGATCGGCCGCGGTCGAGCCGTCTCCGATCGCGGCGTACATCGGCACCGCGGATCCCGTGTCCAGGATCGCAGTGATGCCCGCGGTGCTGAGTCCCATCGGATCAGGCCGGGGACGTGCCGGTGATGGTCAGCGCAATCAGGGTGTAGTCCCCGTCCGAGTTGAACGCCTGATCGCCCGACAGGGCGTCGAATCCGTAGAACGTGCCGCCGGTCGGCGCGCTGAACAGCAGCGCATGCGTGGCCGCCCCGCTGGCCGTGCCGGTGAAGGCGTACGGGACACCGGTCGCGGTGATCACTCCGGAGGCGACCGAGGAGGCGAGCTGCACCCTGGCCGCGCTTACCTGATCGGCTGCGGCCGGGCCGTCCCCGATGGCCACGTACATCACGGCCTCGTTGCCGTCTTCCAGCAGCGCGTTGATCCCCGCCGTGTTGAGTCCCATCGTGGGGCCCTCCTCTGTCAGTCCTGCTCAGTGTATGCGACCGGACATCTCATGCACACCGGCACGTCACGAGGGGTTGCAACTTCCTAGGTATGCATATAAGGTTAGTCCATGCCCAGCAAGACGGGCGATTGAAAACTACACAGCGGGAGAAATCATGATCATCAAGGTTTTCTCGGGTGTCCAGGAGGGCGATTTCGTCCGGGGACATATGCGGAACGTCAACCCGAACTGGTCTCAGGTCTGGTGGAAGGTGACCCAGGTCGAGAAAGACAAGCTCACGATGATCAACCGTCACGGTCGGATTCGCGAGGTCAAATTCGAGACCGCCCGGTTTCAGGGGCTCCGGTTCAAGGTCTGGCAACCGGGGGATCCCCGTCAGGACGGCGACAATCTGTGAGCAAGCTGAGCAGGACATACATGGTCAACGGGGAGCCCGTGGAGTACATGGATCCACGGGCTACGCCGACCGAACACGTCTGCGACTGCGGGTCAAGTTGCCTTCCGCGTCGTTGTATGGAATCGATGCGCCGCAGGCCGTACGAGATTTTCGAAGGTCACATCGGCAATGAGTGACACACAGCAGCCCCGGTCACTGACCGGGGCTGCTGCTCGCGCTGACCGGGCCGTCAGCTCGAAAGCGCCTGCGCGCCGCACACCGCTTCCGGCGGTGCCAGCTGCGTCCAGATCGGGAGGTGGTGGGTGTCGCTCTCGATCGGCGTGAACAGCGGGGCGGGGTCACCTGCGGCGTCCCGGACCACGTCGTACGGTCCGATCCCCCACGGGGTGCCGGTCCGCGTACGCCCGACCACCGTGAAGGTGATCATGGCGTTGGTGATGACGATGTCCTCCATGAGGGCACCCTCCACCACCCACGGCAGCAGGTTGTACCCGAAGAACGGGTACGGGTCGCCGGGCAGGCACTCCTGCTCGGCGTTGCCCATCCACGCCTCGAGCGCGAAGTTGGCTGTGGCGAACTTGGACTGCGTGACGGGGAAACCGATCGTGTTGCCCTGGTCGTCCAGGTACGGGTCCAGGCCGGTCACGATCGTAAACAGCTCCGGATCCACCTCCTGGAACACGATCGAGACCGTGTACCAGTTCAGGTCGGGCTTGCTGCGCTGGTTGATAATGGCCCGGCCGGCGGCGTTGCGCTGGTAGAAGCGCTCCCCCTCCTCGACCTCCGGGGTCATCGTGATG
>Ga0114940_10000084_pt1 | contig 58590 bp, 53 predicted proteins | sample ColdCreekSource_FD_87195 | JGI IMG/M metagenome (GOLD analysis project Ga0114940, IMG submission 87195) | Groundwater microbial communities from Cold Creek, Nevada to study Microbial Dark Matter (Phase II) - Cold Creek Source | ecosystem: Environmental > Aquatic > Deep subsurface > Groundwater ...
AACCTCGCTACACGCTCCGTTCACCCTCTGGACCCAATTCCAAAATCTCCCCGGCTCCTAAACTCCCTGTTCATTCTCTTGTTTCGCGCTCCGTTTCGCGCGGTTGCCTCTCGGTCTGCAAAAACACCAACTTCATTGCGAAACTTGTGACCAATGGTCAGCCGTGCCCGTACGCGTGCCCGTGCCCGTACGCGCTCCGATCTGCGGCACTTCGCGACGTTCATGATCGAGTCCCATGCCGACCTATCGGCCGACCCGCAAATGCGTTGGGGAGGCCCAACACTCAGATAGAATTTCGCTCTAATTCTATCTGAGATTTCGAGCGGACGTTCGCGCAGGCTGCGCACACGTACGGAGGATGCAGTATGAGCGATCGAGACGCCGTCTACTTGCGCGGCATGATTCGATGTGTGGTGATAACGCTGGCCGCGTGCTCGTCGGATCAGCAGACCCTAAGCACTGGCAATGGCAGCACGTCGCGCCCAACGACGAGCGTCGCCGGCATGAGCGCCACCGCGCCCACCCAAGCGACTGCAGGCGGCAGAGCCCCTGTGATCGGCACGAGCACAGGCAGCACCCCCGGTGCGCCCAGCGTAGGCGCTGCGGGACGCGCCAGCCCAAGTGCAGCGAGCACACCGCCTGTGATTCCACCTTCGCAGCCCACAGCGGCAGGTGGAAGCCCAGCGCCAGCGAGCATCGGCCGAGCCGGGGCCTTAGCCTCAGCTGCAGCTGGTAGCGGCGCAAACCCAGCGACCCCAGCCACAGCACCTGCGACCGGCGCTTGTACAGGTCCAGCGCTCGCGCCGGTTACAGACTACGGTGCCAAAGGTCCGTTCGACACTATGACTGTCAGCAACACCGGCCCGAGCGGCGCATTCACCATGTTTCGTCCGAGGGAGCTCGGCGCAAACGGTTTCATGCATCCGCCGGCCACTTGGGGCAATGGCGTCTCCACGACACCTGACCTCTACACCGACTTGTTGAACACCGTCGCGTCGCACGGGTTTATCGTCATCGCGAGCAACAGCACCGGCGTGACCGCACAAGATGTGCGCTCCGGACTCGAGTGGCTGATCATGCAGAACGACGCCGGCGATCTCCAAGGCAAGCTGGCCGTGAAGTGCGCCGCAGCCATCGGCTACTCGATGGGTGGAGGCGCCGCTGTCGGCGCGGCAGCGCACCCCAACGTGATTGCAACCGTGTCGTTACACGGCTTGCAGGGCGCAGCTTCTCAGCTGAACGGGCCGCTGCTGCTTATCACCTCGACCAACGACGGTTTCGTCACCAAGGCTCAGTTCGTCAAACCGACGTACGATGGTTCGAGCAAGGTTCCTACGATCATGGCGACCTTGAACGTCCCCGGTGCGACGCCCGACTTCAACGGCCATCTGATTCCACTCGGCGATGCAGGTGATGAGCGTGCGCCATTGATAGCTTGGCTACGCCTGTTCGTGTACGGTGATGAAGCGGCCAAGCCTTGGTTCTACGGGAGCGACTGCACACTGTGCAAAGACCCTTGGACTGACATTCAGAAGAAGAACGGCAACTTCGACTGAAGTACAAGCCCCGTTCAACCACCGCCGCATGTCGGGTTCGAACAGTAAGATCGACCGTTTGTCATCGTGGTGGTTTCGGGGCGACCGTCGCATTCCCAGGCGCCAGGGCAGTCGTCCGATGTGCTGCAACCTTGCACGCATACATTCAAGAGCGGGTGACAGAACATCGAGCTGTCGGTTTCACCACCTACCAGTTGCACCACACACGAGCCCGGCGTGACGACAGGGGTTGTCGTATTCGACCTGCGCCCTGTTGTTCTTCCCGTCGTCGGTCTTGCAGCATTGGCCGAGCACGCGCTGCCTATCGTGGGTTGCTCTGTCGACGTGCTGACATCTGTACGCAGCTGCGGTTGTGACTGCACTTCGTTCAAGCACTCCAGCTTGACCGATACGCCAGTCGTCGGAGTCGAGCTCTCTGCGAAGGTCACGCGTTGCTGACGAGTGCTCGGACACGCCTCCCGTACGCCGGGTGAAAACGAGTCATAGAACCAGCCAGGCGCAGTCGGAACCACGTTCGCGCCGATGATCGGCAGCTGCTCGACCTTACAGTTGACCCCACCCTGTGCGTTGAACAGCGGGCGGCCCGGATCGACCGGCTTGAGGAACGGCAAATCGGTGCAGGCCACCGGTGTTCCCGGAGGCGCATTGCCTACGCTCGGCAGCTCCCACACGACGTTGCACGGCACAAGACCATCCGACCTGCGGACCAGTGGTCGAGGCAAACAGACGGCGCCCAGTTGCTTCGCGATGATGTCGATGATCGCGTCCATGCCCGGACCGTAGTCGTCTGCGCAGATCGACTGGATCGTCGCGTTTTCACCGAAGCCGCGTACGACATCGAGGATGCGGCGTGCAGGCGTCGCGGTTTCGGCCTCGCCCATCGCATTGGTGCGGCGACACGCCGGGGCAAAGGACGCACCCAACCCAAACAGCCCCTGCACGTTGGGCTGCATTCGGCGATCATCTGCGATGCGATCGTAGTAGGCGTTGCGCTGCGCTTCGTCGCTGAAGTCCACCGTGCTGCGAGCGCGTTCATCGACGAGATCCGTCGGCACGCCGGCGATCGCGGCGAACACGATCAAGTCTTGCTCGTTCGGCCGCAAGGCTTTGAAGCCATCGATGTAGCGCGAAACCGGATACAAGTTCTGAGCGTTCATCGCCGGCCGGACTTGCGCTGCTTGGGTCGCGCTCGCGTCGGTCGTGCTCAAATAGGCGGTGTTCGCTGACGATTGATCGTCCTCGTCTGTGAGCAGGATGATCGCGAGCACCGCCGGATCGGCGGCGTCGTAGCGCACGAAACCCAGGCTGCCGTCGGGGGGCGCGAGATCCCCGCGCCCTGTCGTGGGCCCCGCCGGCCCAAGGAAGGTCAGCGCTTGCGGCGGGACGGCAACATCCATCGCGCGCGGAACCTGCGGTGAGAGCGCCTTGAGCGGAGCCTCGAGCTGATTCTCGAACGTGCAGCCCATGGCACCCAGCGACGCGATACAGCCAAAGTCCACGCCGATCTGCATCGGATCATCGCGCGTGGCGTCGTAGCTCAGAAATGCGGGATATGTCGCCTGACAGCCGGGATCGCCGCTCGATACGTTCTTGAATCGACCGTCGTCACCTCCGTTCGGATCGCAACCCATGATGCCAGCTTGCCCAAACACCCCCATGTCACTCGAGACAACCGCGAGGTGCATGTCACGAACCGGCGGAAATGGACTCTGGTCATTCGCCGAGCGCATGCCTGTGCTCAACACTTGGATCATCCGCGGGAACTGCGCCTTGAGCGAGTTTTGCTTGCTCTCCATCGACGCGGAGTTGTCGACCACGAACAACAAGTCGACCTTGTTGATGCTGGTCACCGTCACCTTGCGACTAACGGTCGAGACCAAACACGGATTGAGTGGGACGAGCTCACGATCAAGACAAGCACCTGACAGCACAGTGACTAAGGCGATAAGAATTCTATGCATACGCTTACTGACCCACTCAGTTAGACGTTGTGTCACTGTACCCGTGATGTGCCTGCGCCCATTCGAACGCCCACACGATCGGCTCGACGTGCAAGTTCTTGTTCGGGCCCAGGATCAGCTTAGGTGCCCACCGCGCGGTCGAGCTTAGCGCCTTGGACACTGCCGCGCGCGCGACATTTAGCCGCTGCGCCGAGACGCCTGCGTTGTGCACCTCGTGCAGGGACACATACGCGACATAAGCAGCCGAAGCTGCGGGCAGCGCCGCGCGATCGGCGGCGATCCACTGCGTTATCTCGGGTTCGCTCAGCATCGTTCCTCCAGGAACGCCGCGCGGTATCTCGGGCAGTATGTTCTGTATGGCGCCCACCCACCCCTGGATCTTCTGCAGGAGCGGCATGCCAGCGCCGCTGCAGCTACGGCCAAAGCAGTTGTGCCGGTCGACCACCTTGCGCACGACGAGCTTGGAGTCCTCTGGATGGTAGAATTCACACGGGTCAGCGCGTATTCGTGGGCGAAGTTGACATCGAGGTCCGCGTGAATCGGGGCTTGAGCGCGCGTGTCCGTGTTATGGCACCCCGCACAGTTGGCGCGCAGCACAAGGTAAAGCGTGCGCTCGAAAGCAGCCTTGGACAGCGCTTTGTCGAAGCCGAGCTCCATCGGGTACACCACCTGCTAGAGGTTAGTGCCTCCTCTGCCATCTGGAAGCTCACTGTACGGCGCTAGACTGGTCTGCACAGGCTGCGCGGAAGCCGTGGGCTGCGCCGCCGGCGCTGCACTGCCTGCAGCCGCCGCGGGGATGCTCACCGTGGTCGCTGCTATCGCAGGTGCTTCAGGTACGACCTCCGCCGGCCCCATCGTGGTACGCAAAGGAGGCTCGATGTCGCCCGCACACGCGGCCAGCCGCGCTGCGGCCAAGAGCAATATGGCTCGACCGACAATGAGATAAACCGTCGATACACGCATGCTGGCACCCTGTCCCTGTCAAACCGAGCGGCTTGCGTACGCTCGGTACGGGTGCATGCGAGATCAGTGCATCAGCGATCACGAATTCGTCGCGACGGCCGTGTACGCCAACCTGTTAGGCCAAAACCGTTCCACCAGAAGCCGTATACACGACCTGCAGCTTTTGGCTGCAGGCCGTGTGTTAGGCAGATATCACTGACACCAAGCAAAAGCAGGCGCCGATGCGTCCATCTCGCCGCGAGTCTCGGGGCCTTGGTAGCAGCTCAAGTTGCTGGGGCAGCTGTCGGCTGCGGCGGCGCAGTCGAGCACGCATTGTTTGACTGGTGGGTTTTCGCCAAAGGCGGGAAGGAGTGTTAGACAGAGTGGAGTGGCGCTGCCCGATTCGGGCTTGGCGCAATCGCTGTCTGCTTCGCAGCTCTTGGTGCAGTGGCCAGAGCCGCCGAACCAGAATGCGGAGGCACAACGGAGGCCTTCGCCGCACACGTTGGCTGCGTCGTTGCAGGACTCCCAGATGGGATGGTGACGATCGAGGCCAACGGTCCGACCGGTGAATAGCAGCTATCAGCGGCTGATGGCCTACCCGGCGCCTTTCGCCGCTTTCAGCTGCAACACCACTCAGCAACACACCTGACCGCAGCGAGTGACGGCGCAATGACTGTTTTGGCGTTCGAGACATTTTGAGCGCGCAGGAGCAACTGCGGCGCACCTCGTCCGAACTGTGGCGCATGAACCGAATCTCAAGTTATTCGAGACGAGCGCAGCTGCTCGCCATCGTCATTGCGCAGCTAAGCTGGGTGGTGTCGACCGCGTCGGCGTACGAGGTCGACCAGAAGCAGAATCGCATCGTGCTTTCGTCTGTCGACGACTTCACGCAATGCCAAAATGACATGTCCTATTCGGATGCCTGCCTAGATGCGCTGAAGCGCTACATCAAAGCGCATCCCAGCGACGGTTTTGCCGCAGGCAAGGTCGTGCGCGCGAAGTTCAATCACTGGGTGGCGCTGCAGTTCTTTGTACCCGCGCTCACCAAGCCGACGCCGCAGCAATGCGACGATGAAGATCTGCGGATGGCCGTGCTCTCAGGGCTTGCCTTGCCGGACGACGACCCGAATGTGGCGCTCGCTGTCAAAGTGGCCCAGGGCGCCTGCTCCGCGAACCTGCAGCCGCACATTCGCAACGGTTTGGGGGATGGCGGCTCGTACTTCAAGAAGAACGCCACGCCACTGCTGCTGGCGAAGCGCAAGTCGGCTGAGAAGAAATAGAGGGGCTGAACATGTGGCCGATCAACGTTGGGATCGTGGCAGTACTCTTGGTTTGCGGCTGCGCATCTTCGCAGCCGCCCGCGGCGAGCAGTCCGACCGCGTCTAACAGCGCGATGCAGGCCGTGAGCAAGCGCTTTGCGCTCGTGGGCAGCGATGGCGTGCTCGTGGAAGTCGTCGACTTCGAAGGCAGCGAATCGCTCATACGGATCAGCGGCTCCGAAGGCCCGTTGAAGAACAAAGCCGTGTTGTATCGGCGCAGCGAGGAGGGCGAGGATCTGCGCTATGTAACGCAGTGGGCAGGTCGCGAGTGGCTTACCCTTCTGCGTTCCGGTCAGCACGCATACCTCGGCACGTACTGGCGATTGGCGATGCCCGGTCGTGAGCCCATGCCTGTGGCTTACTCGGAGGGACGCGGCGAGAAGGTCGATGCAGACAGCTTGTGGGCCGCGCATCAGCAGCAGCAGCGCGCTGGCGAGCTGGACCAAATCCAGAAGTTCGATCAGTCCAGCGAGCGGCGCCATGAGGACGAGCTTGTGAACGTGTCAGCACAAGGCGCGGGCCGCGAGTGCGGTAGCACGCTGAAAGCATCGATCGCGTGGGAGACCGTGAGTGACGAAGCGCTGCGCGAGCGCACCGTGTCGGACTGGTGCACGAGCGCGCTACGGGCCATGTACAGCGCCTGCATCGCCACGGCCGAGGTTCGGTCGTTCGTTCAACAACAAGTCAAAGAGGTCAGCTGTCGCTACGATGGCAAAGGTGAGATGAGTCTCAATGCTGGGCGCTTGACTTGGTCGATGAACCTCAACGTTGAGGATGTAAACAGCCTGGCTGGCAGAGCTTTTACGAACATCTATCTGCCCGAAGAACCCGCGAGCCACGGCTCACCAGGAGGATCTCGCTAGAGCCGTTTGGGGCTGATCGCGCTGGCTCCGTGAATCTTTGCGAACGGTACGAAGTGTGCGCTGTAGACTCGCAGGCCTCATCAGCCCATCAGCTAAGGAGCCAGCATGCAGCTTCGTACCGTAGTCTTCGCGTTCGCCGGTCTTACGGTGAGTAGTTCAGCTTGGAGTCAAGCGGGCGCGCCGCCCAAAGCAGCGCCGCCCGCTGCCGCACCGCAAAAGCCTGCGACGCCCGCAGCTGCGCCGCAAAAGACTGGTCCGGCGACGCCGCCGAAGCCTGCCGGGCCCGCGGCAGCGATCAAGAGCTGTTACCCATCCAAATGGGGCCCAACCGATCAGAAAGGCGCCGCGAACAACATCACGCAAGCCAAGACGCTCGAAGCTGCGAAGTTGATCAAGCGCGGCAAGAGCATCCGGATGGGCATCGAGACCAACTCGAAGACGCCTGCATTCGCACCGCGTACGTTCTCGATCACGGTGCTTGCGCCGGGCCAAGAGTACGGCCGGACGGTCGGCGCGACCAAGACCAGCTACCACGATGACATCATCAATGGCTGGGTCGGCATCGGCTCACAGATCGACGGCTTGGGTCACGTGGGCATCGACGGGGTCTATTACAACTGCTCCAAGGGCGCCGATGTGATCGCCACCGGCGGGCTCAAGAAGCTCGGCATCGAGAACGTCCCGCCGATCGCTACACGCGCGGTGATCTTGGACATGACTGGGCTGCTCGGACAAAAGCCCGTCGCCGAGGGGACCGCGTTCAATAAGGCGCAGATCGAAGCAGCGATCAAGAAGCAGAAGCTGTCGCCGATCACGCAGGGCGACGTGGTGATCTTCTACACAGGTTGGTCACAACTCATCGGCAAAGACGACAAGCGCTATGGCACGGTCGAGCCGGGTCTCGGCATCGAAGGCGCTCAATATCTCGCATCGCTCGGTGTGGTGGCGGTCGGCGCGGACAGCTGGGCCGTCGAGGTCTTGCCACCCGAACGCCCGAACGATGCGTTCCACGTGCACCAGATCTTGCTCGCGATGAACGGCGTGTACATTCTCGAGAACGTCGACGCGGCCGAAGCCGTTGCAGACGGCGTGTACGAGGGCTTCTTCACGCTCGGACCGTCGCGCGTCACCGGCGCGGTTCAATCGATCATCAACCCGATCCTCGTGTACTGAGCTGCGACGCACTGTGCCGCACGGTCTGCGCGCCGTGCGGCATCAGCCGCGCTGGTAGACGCGCAGTTGCGTGATGAGCCCAGCGTCATCGAGGTAGAAGAAGTTGGCTGTGCTGCGTTTGGTGCCGTCGGGGAGCACGTTTTCGATCTCCACGGCGCTGGCAGTTTCCGAGTCGACCGTCGCGATGACTTGTGGTGTAAGGGCGAGCGAAGCGAACAGCTTGCTGAACCATCCGCGGATTTCGTCTGCGCCTGTGAAGCGACGACCATCGGGCATGGTGTAAGTCGCGTCGGGCGCGAACAGGTCAACTATGCCGGTCACGTTCTGCTCGCGAATGTGTTTGATGTAGCGATCGGTGATTTCTGCAGAGCGAGTCTTCGGCATCGCGATCATTGTGTACGCGCGGCTCGGCATTGAATCAATGCACGCGCGTTGTTTGTTGCGGCGCGTTCAATCGCTTGAACAACATGTCGGTTCGAAACACGTGCCCTACTCTAACAGGTGTGGCTATAGTCAGATGCCGTTTACATCTGCGGAGGATATAGCCTTGTCGAAGGTCATCGTGATTACAGGCGCCGGCGTGGGCCTCGGTCGTGCACTGGCGCGTCGGTTCGCAACTGACGGCGACAATGTTGTGCTGCTCGGTCGGACACTCGACAAGGTTCAAGCCGCCGCGCGAGAGATCGGCGAACGAGCGCTGGCCATCCATTGTGATGTTGCATCTCCGAGCTCCGTGAAAGCCGCATTTGCGCAGCTCGCCGAGCGACACGCGCGCATCGACGTGCTGATCAACAATGCCGCTGTGTACGAGCCTTTCTTGGTCGCCGAAGCCACCGACGAGCAGATCATGCAGCCGCTGCTCACGAACCTCGCAGGCGCAGCGTTGTGTGCACGCTCAGCGATTCCGCTGATGCAACGCGGCAGTCACATCATCAACGTCAGCAGTGAATCCGTGGAGCTGCTGCATCTTCCGCACATGGTGATGTACCAATGCTCGAAAGCCGGCTTGGAGCGCTTCACCGCGGGACTGCAGCGTGAGCTCGAGCCGAGCGGTATCCGCGTCACAGCGGTGCGAGCAGGCTCGATGTACGAAGAAGGCAAGACCTTCAAAGCGGACATGAACGCTTTGGTCCGCTTTCACAAGGCTGCAGCCGAAGCCGGCATCCATCTACGCGAACGACCCATCAGTCACTTCAACTCCGCAACCCAAGTCTTCCGCGCGCTGATCGATCTGCCCGAAGACCTGCAAACCCTCACAGTCACCCTCGCCGCCCGCAGACCCTCCTAGTCACGAAGCAGAGCACGCCAAGCATGCGCGAGCGCGCGAATCTGGACTCCGAGAACGCCGGAGATTTTGTCGCGGAAGGACGCCATGCACGCTCAAGAACGCCAGGGAGACGAGAGTCGAGATGCTCCGTTCCCTGCTCTTATGAGGCTGCGACTAACCCGCAGCCCGCAGCGGCACGACCGTGTTAGGATCGGTGGTGCGCAAGCGTGTGGCGGCTGCGACTACGCATAAATACATGGGTTGGTTGGATGGCTCGTAAGGTTCGTGAGGGTGTGGTTTTGATTTGGGGGGCTACTGGGGCGGCCGTTGTGTTGCGGCGGATGGCGCCCGGAGTGATTCATTTGATCGGGGTTCGGAACTTCGATGGGCCGTTCGAGGATGGGCCGATGTCTGACTTCGATCGCGAGATCGAGAAACATGGCTCGCTCGACTTGTTCATGGATGTTCGCAACACGCAGCGCAGCTCGTCGAAGAGCCGCGAGCCTTGGAAGGCATGGGCGAGCAAGAATCACGCGCGGCATCGCTCCCACGTGCTTGTGAGCTCGAGCATTCTGCACATAGCGATCAGTGTGATCGCGATGGCGTCGAAGACCGTGACCACTGCGTACGCCAACGAAGCAGAGTTTTTTGCGCGCGCTCCAGTATGCCGTTCCCGGCACGGCTGCCCTACCTGACATCCCGCCCTGGGCGTCGGAGACGCTCGCAGCCGCGAGCTCAGCCACGTAGATCAAGCGCGCGAGACGCGGATGCTGCTTCGGATCGAGGGTCTGCGTGAGGCCATGCGTTGCAGCTGTGGGATGCTAACGACGCAGCGGATCGTAGTGCCGAGGCCGGCCGTGCTGTGCAGCCCTACGCTGCCGCCCATCTCGTGACAAACCGCGCGCAGCGCGCTCATACCGACGCCGCGCCCGGACAGGCTGCTCACCTCATCACGCGTCGAAAAGCCGTCGCTCCAGATCAGCTCCTGCAGCTCTTCCGATGTATCCGCGGGCAGCCCGCGCGCACGCGCTTTGTCGCGCACGCGCCCCCAGTCGATGCCGCGGCCATCGTCGGCGATCTCGAACACAAGCTGATGATCCGGCAGCTGCCCCACGCGCAACGCGAGCGTGGCGATCTCGGGCTTGCCCGAAGCGAGGCGCTCCTCCGCGGTCTCGACACCGTGATCGATCGCATTGCGAATCGCGTGCACAAACGCGGAGAACAGCGCCTGAAAGCTCTCAGGCGAGATCCGGATGCCGTTGTCGGCGACCTGCACTTGCATGCTCTTGCCATGCTCCTGCGCGAGCCGTCGCGCCTGCGCACCCAAGCGCCGCAGCGCAGCGCCCGCAGGCTCCAAGCGGAAAGCTTCGACCATGCGCAGGATGTCTTGGTAGTCGACGCGATGGCGCAGCGCAGTCAACACCGGCTCTAAGTCGGTCTCTGCGATCTCGTAGGTGTCGTGCGCGTGGGCTACGAACTCTTCGAGCCGCACCATACTGTCGTGCCAGAGCGCGCGCAGCTGCTCGCCATCGTTCTCGCTGAGCTCACCTTGCTCCTCGAGCTTCGTCTCGAGCTCGTGCGCCCGCTCGGACACAGTGATAAGCCCAAAGATCGCGCTGTTGCCCTTGAGCGTATGCAGCGCACGGCGGCGCAGCACGACGTCGTCGCTGCCGATCACCTGCGTGACCAAGCCCTCGCACTCGCGTGCCATGCGCGCGAAACCGCGCTTGTCTTTCAACAAGAACGCGATCGTCCGCTGCTGCTCACGCGCGATCCGCTCGGCGCGCTCGACCTCGATCTGCAGCGTGACATCGCGGATCGCGATCACCACGGACACAACCTGCTCACCTTCGCGCATCGGTTGATAGTCGAGCGCGAAGCTACGCTGATCGCGCTCGATCGCACGCGGCATCTGATCTCTGCACAGCTCGAACGGCAGGTCATCCGCGACGAGCTGGTCGAAGCCAACACGAAACGCCGACGCGCAGCGTTCATCGATCGGATAGAGGTAGTCCCACACCTTCACACGCGCGTGCGGCTCGCCGAACCACTCCACCACGGTCTTGGACCGCTCGGGGCGCAGCTGACCGTCCAGCCCAGCGCTGATCATGCCGTCGCTCATGCTGTCCAGCACGAGCTGCAGCGCGCGCTCGCGTTGCAGCATTGCAGCCGTGCGCTCCGCGACGATGCCTTCGAGGTTCTGGTTGACGTGCTCGAGGTTATTTTTGAGGTTCTGCAGCTCGCGGTTGTGCGTCTGCAGCGACGAGACACTCTGGCGGATGCGCAGCGCGGCAAACAAGCATACGAGCACGCCGATCACGGCCACCAGTGCCGAGAACACACGACCGCGGTCGGCGACGCGCACGGCGTCAGCTGTCGCCTCCGTGGCCAGCGTGGTCGCCGCCGCTCGCAGCTGCTCGACCGCACCGGTCAGCTCACCTGCGCGTGCGATGCCGAGCTCGTGGCTCTCGACCGCGTGTGCGGCTTCCTCCAACACCTGACGTCGCAGCTGCAGCAGGCTATCCGCCTGCTTCTCGTCGACAATGCGCGCCGAGAGCGCGTCGTATTGCTTCTTCAGCTCGGTCAAGCGTTCCAGCGCGGGACTGCCCTGCAAGTGCAGCTGCAGCGCACCCAACACACGCGTGATCTGCGTATGGTTCTGGGCCAGCTCATTGGCGGCGACCGCAGTCAGTGAGTCGCGACTCGAAGCGAGGCCCGTCTTACCAACGAGCACCCCCAGCGCGAGTACCGCGTCCACCAACTCGGCCATGCTGTCCAGGGCCGCGCGCGTGGTGCCCACGGTGATCTGCTTGATCAAGGAAGCGGGCGCGCCCCCGTTGTACTGCACGCCTTGATGGATCTGGCGCAACGTGACGATGAAGTCCAAGCGCAACACGCCCGAGATCGACTGCGCGCCTTCGATCAGCGCACGCAGATCTTTATCGACCGCACCCAGCTGGACATCGAAGCGCGCTTGCAGCGCATGGCGGCGCTCGAGCGCCGCTGTGAGCTCGGCGTCGCTGGCCAGGAACGCCTTGACACTCGCATCTAGCTTGTCCATCGCGCCGCGGTCGGCACCCGTCTCGACCGCACGCGGCCAGAGCTCACGCAGCTGATGCATCGCATTGTGCAGATCGCGCTCGATCGCGCTGCGATCGACCAGCGTCTTGAGCTGCGTCGCATCGCGCGCCGATGACAGCTGCGCCTCGCGTCGAAAAGCGTCGCCCACAGCGGCATCGAGCCGGCCCAGCGTGCGCCGGATCGGCAGCGTGACACCTGTCAGGCGCTCCTGCGAGTGCAGCAGACCGTGCTGCACGTAGAACAAGCTCGCGACCAGGGTCACGAACAGGGCCAGGCCCGCGATGCCGAGCAGCTTGAGGTTCGCCTCGATGCTGCTGTTGCCACCGAGCTTAGACAGTCGCTCGCGCAGTGCTTTCAAGATTGTCCCCGCAGGTACTGCTTGAGCTGGGACCAATGGTCGAGCTGCTCGAAGCGTCCATGTTTGATCACGGTCGGCCACACGCGATCACTGATTTGGTGGCGCGTCTTGGAGAGCGGATGGGTCTCGCCGAGGCCGAGGTCGATAGGCTTTCCCTGCTCCAGCGTGTCGATAAAGATCTCGCGCGTCGGGCTCGATCCGCTCAATCGCAAGCCCTCGACCATCGCTTTTGCAGCGATAAACCCTTCGAGCGAGATGAAGCTGATGTCTTTCGCGTCGATCGCGCCGCGGTACTCTTTCACCACCGGCAAGTCGCTCTCGTACGACGGCACAACCTGCGTGACGACGACGTTCTCCCCGTCGGGCCCGAGCTCGCGGTTGAGCGCGTCACCGAGCACAAAGCTGACGTTCACGAACAACGCTTGCAGCCCGTGGTGCTTCGCCAATCGAATCAGCTTCGCACACGGCTTCGACGCGCCGACCATGATGATCGCGCGCGGATTGATGCTGGGGTCGAGCAGGCGCGAGAGCCCAGCCTCGACATCCAGCGTGTTCCGAGGATAACGCGCGTGCGGCAGGCGCTCGGCGTCTTGATAGCCGAGACGCTTGAGCGCAGCGATCGCGCCGTTGTACCCCGAGTCTCCGTAGGCATCGTTCTGCGTGAAAAACGCCAGCTGGTCGGGACGCAGGCCGAGCTCATTGACGAGCCCGTCGATCATCTCCGCGGTCTCCTGCGCGTAGCTCGCGCGAAAGTTGATCACGTAGCGATCGGGCGGCGTCTTGCGGAGCACGCCAGCACCAGTGAATGCGCCGATCAGCGGCACGTGCTTTTCATTCGCGATCGGCACGGCGACGGTCGCCGTCGGTGTGCCGGGATTGCCGAGCACCGCAAACACCTGCTCGTCGTCGATCAGCTTGCGCATGTTCGGGCCGGTCCGCGCAGGCTCGTAAGCGTCGTCGAGCGCGATCAGCGAGAGCTTTCTGCCGAGCACGCCACCTTGCTTATTCACGTGCGCGAAGTAGGCCTCGATGCCTTTGCGCATGCCTTCGCCAAGCTCGCGCGCAGGCCCGCTGAACGCACCCGACATCCCGATGCGAATCGGTGCATCCTCGCCGTGCGCCGCGCCAAGGTCCGGCGCCCATGCGCAGAAAAACATGACTGTGACTGTGACGAGGAGCGTTCGTTGCATCATGTGCTCCTCGCCAATTGTCCGCCCGTTCTCGGCGCGACATCGGGCTATTTTTCGCGCGCGGAGCTTTTCCCGCGCAGATCCTAGGCTCGCAGCACACGTCGCGACAGACTCCCGCAGACTGCGCATGGCTGACGCCAGCGGGCGCGGTGGTCTGCGCGCGCAGGCTGTGCGTCTGGCGCGATCCCAGCGAAGACTGGCTTTCAGCCAGACTGTGCATAGCCAATCGATGTCGCAGAGTGCTGCAGCGGTATGCATCAAAGCCTTTGTGTTGCAGCGCTACTCCTGTGTGCGTGTGCGAGCTATCGCCATTGTCCGGAGCCGCCGGCGGAGCTGATGGCCCGCGCTCCGAAGCTGCTCTCGCAGACCGGCCTCTACGCCAACAACAGCAGCCATGAGCTGCAGCCCGGCGTCACGCCGTACACGCCGCAATTTCAGCTGTGGAGCGACGGGGCGAGCAAGCGCCGCTTCCTCTGGCTGCCGGCGGGCGCACAGATCGACACGCGGGACCCGGATGCTTGGCAGTTCCCAACTGGCACGAAGCTCTGGAAGGAATTCTCGGTGGAGGGCAAGCGCGTCGAGACACGTTATCTGGAGAAGCTCGGACCCGCACCCGACGACTGGCTCGCCCTTCCCTTTGTTTGGCGCGCGCAACAAGACGACGCAGTCGCCGCTGTCGACGGCGCGAGTGATGCCCTGGGCACCACACACGATGTACCAGCCGCGCGCGACTGCATGGGCTGTCACGGCGGCACCGCGAGTCGCGTGCTCGGCTTCAGCGCGATCCAGCTCAACCACACTGCGCCCGCAGCTGAGTGGTCACTGGCCCGACTCGCCGCTGATGGCGTCATCACGAGCCCGATCGCGCTGGCCGACGTGCCTGGCGATACCGATACGCGGCGCGCGCTCGGCTACCTGCACGCGAACTGTAGCCACTGCCACAACCAACAGCGCCCCGCAGAGCGCAGCGACAGCCGCTGCTACAACCCGCGCCGCGACTTCGATCTGTCACTGCGCGTCGATCAGCTCACGGACATTGGACACACCGGTGTCTTCGCGACTGCCATACGCGAAGTGATCGAGCCAGGCAAGCCGCGCTCGAGCGTGCTGTACAAACGCGCGCACGGTTCGTTCTTTCGGCCGCGCATGCCGCCGCTCGCCACCGAACAGTTAGATCCCGAGCTCCTCCCGCTGCTCGACCGCTGGATCGCTGCGCTGCCCACGTTGCCCACGTTGCCCACGCTGCCCACGCTGCCCACGCTGCCCACGTCCGAAGATTAAAGGTGCTTTAGGCGCCGCGGACGGGATAACGCACGCCACCGGCGATTTTCGCATGGGAATAACAGAGTGCGTGCACTCACACCCAACTCGCAAAGGAGATTGGGCGTGCGCGTATTTCTCATCGTCTTACTGTGCTCTCTGGCAGCATGTGACGTAACCATCGAACCACGAGTTCCGTACACTGAGCTCGACGCAACCGAGCGCAGCACCTTCACCTCCGACGGTCGCTTGTGGGTCATCGGCATGCGACCAAACGAGCTCGACGAGCTGCGCGGTTCGCTCGTCGAGGTCGTGAAGACAAGCAACGGTCAGCACATGACGCAGACGCTCGTCGCAGGCACGCTGGAAGGCACCGTGGATGGTCGCATCGGAGGCGCTCCAGCAGGCGATCCGTGCATCTTCAGCGGCATGAAAGCACAAGGCATGCGCATCTACGCAGGCTGTGTCTCGCCTGACAGATACCGCGCAGCGCTGATCGAAGTGGATATCGCCGAGGGCACTGTGCGTGCGGGTTACTTCGATAGCTGCAATGCGCAACCGAGCAGCTCACCGTGTGAGTACACGCGCTTCTACCCAAACGGCATGAGCATCGACACCGACGGGCGGATCTATGTGAGCGACATGTTCACGCACCTCAAGCTCGCGGACGACATCCCAACCATCTCGGAAGAAGGCACCGGCACGATCATTCAGATCGTCGTGGATCGCGCCGTCCATTCGCCGGGCGTTTTGAAGTTCACGCACCATGTCTGGTTGGTGGCCGACTCTGCCATCGATGGCGTCTCTCCGAACGGCATTCAGATCGACGGCGACACGCTGTACTACGCCGCTGGCCCCAACATCAATCGCGTGCCGATCGGTCCGAACGGTGACGCTGGCGCGCTCAGCGTGCACTACCGAGGCGCAGAGCTCTCGTACATCGATGACTTCTGCATCGTCGATGGACGCATAGCCCTCGCGCGCACGCTGCCACCCTCACTCGTCGCGATCGATCGCCCCGACGAGAGCGGGCTTGCGCCAGAGCTGCTCGTACGCGATGTCGATCTCCGCCTCACGCCCAGCAGCATCTCGTATCAGACTGACGTGAACCCAGTCTTCCCGGTCGACACGCTGATCGTCACCAGCTTCTTCGGCGGAGGCATATACACAGTAACAGTCGATCGCTGAGTGCGCGCGGCTGTAAGGCAATCTACATGTTTGTTTGTTCCGCCAAGGACGATCCCTTCACATTGTATCGGTTGGTCGACGCCATTGCGGCCTCGCTACGCGAAGCCGTCTCAAACCCCAGTCGCTGACCGCACGCAGCGCTTTCTTAGTTGAGGTCGGCTTCGGTGCGGTGCAACTCGGGCCAAACGCTGCCCGTGCGTGCTGAGGGACTCGTTTTCCCGAGGATCAAGCTTTTGATCTGCCTGAAGGTTCTCTCCACGTCACTGCGGCTATCGTCTACCGGCGGAGCAGACAGCGACTCTTCTTTCAAGCTGCTTTGCTCCGCAGTGATCTGCCGCTGATGAGCCGGAACGCTGTGGGCGTGCTCGGTCGTGAGGTTGCGGTCCACTGTTAGTCGTCTCGCCCGGATGCCTGCGAGTACGGCGTATCAATCCAGCCGCCCAGCCTGAGCTGAAGCTGGCTCTCGAAGCGCCGAAGCTTGCCGGTCAGCGGATCTTGCAGCTCCAGGGCGCGCGCGAGCAGCTGGAGGGGCTGCGCGTAGTCATCCGGCGCTTCGGGCTGGAGCTCGGGATAGAGCCGGTCACCGAGGATCGCTGCACCAAGCGCGGCCAGGTGTACGCGCAGCTGATGCTTTTTGCCGGTCACCGGGGTCAGTGCGTAGCGCCAGTGCGTCGGGCAGCGTTCGAGCACGTCGATGACTGTCTCCGTGTTGGGATCCCCCGCGACTTCCTGCATGCGAAAGAACTCGGGCCCCTGCGCCAGTCGGCTGCGTCGAACGAGCGGACATGTCGCGTCACTCAGCGCGGGCGCCAGCGCTTCGTAGTGTTTGATGATCCGGCGCTCGCGAAACAACGCTTGATAACGTGCGCGCGTCTTCGGGTTGCACGACAGCATCACGATGCCGGCAGTCAGGCGATCGATCCGATGCAGGGGCACGAGATCCGCGCGGTCGTAGCGCGCGATCAAGCGCGTGAGCAGCGTTTGCCGCGCATAGCTGCCGGCAGGCATCACCGGCAAAAAGTGAGGTTTATCGACGATCAGAAGATCGTCGTCGAAGTGCAACACGCGCTCGTGGAAGGGGATCGGCGGCTCATCAGGCACCTCCCGAACGTAGTGCACACACATGCCTGATGCGTGGCGCCGCTCCGGCTCGATCGGCTGTCCTTCGGCATCGACGACCTGCCCGGTGCGCATGCGCTCCAACCAGAACTCGCGCGGGATCGCAGCGAAGCGCGCGCACAGCGCATCGAGCACCGTTGCCCAGTCGCCGTGCGGCAAGTGAACGGTGCTTACAGGCACGCCGCTGGCCAATCGGAATGGCTTGGTCATCGGCTGGCTCTCGTGCGTGCTGCTAACATGGCCGCAGCATAGCGGTTCGACGGCGCGCGTCACCGACATCGGCTCCGGTCACGGCAGCGCTGCCGCCAGCAGCTACATGTGCGCGGCGGCCGCGGCGCACCCAAAACTGCCTTGTCCAAAGGCTCGAGAAGCCGGCAACATCACTACGAAAGCAATATGCGACCTGCGTTGATGATTCCCCTCGGTGTGTTCGCAGTGCTCGGCGCCGGCATGGCGCTCGTGGAGTACTCGCAACACTCCGGCTTGATGCAGAACAGCGCGCTCACCGATGTCGCGCAACTGTGCGGAACATTGCGAAGCGCGCGCGCTTGCCCGGGGCAGCTGAGCTTCCCTACGCGCGCTGCCAAGGACCCGTGGTCACACCCTTACAAGTGCCGCGCTACGCTGCGGGGCTTGCTGCTGTACACGCTCGGCGAGGATAACCAGCTCGGTGGTCCACGTCGCGACACAGATCTCGCTTGTATGTCGCTTTACACGCAATCCGAGACGGACGAAGCGGAGCCTTGCGCGTGTTACGTCGGTGACGACGCTACGGCGCTGCTGCGTTAGCGCTCTGCACCGTGATGGGCAGGCGACTCGCCCTACGCGGCGTCGCGGGACAGCCGACCGAGCTCGTCGTTCAACGCCGTTCGCAAAGTCTCGCGCGGTTCGGTCGAGAGGTTGACGCGGGCGTCTTCCATGCAGCTGATCGCCCAGAGCACGGCGGAATCGAGGTCGGCCACGAGCGCGTACGGCGTGCCTTTCGGTTGGACCCAAAGTAGCGCAGAGAGAACCCCGCGCACGAGCGCCGACTCCACGATGAATACGGTCCCAAACGTCGTGCTCTCGAACAGCGGCGCGACCTCTTTCATCCAGACGCCTGTCATCCAACGCTGACTGGTCGATAGCACCGACGACCGTCTGAGATCCAAGATTACAACTGTCTTACGGCCTGCGCGCAGATCCTCGCTCAGAGCTGCACGAAAGTTGGCGAGGTCCTTCTTGTACTCTCGGTCCTGCGCGTTCGCGCTCATCCCCACGTACGTCAGCGGCAGCACGGTGTGTTTCGTCACCTTGAGCACGCGCCCATTATACTAGTTTTGTACGCCAGCCTCACATCCCTCGCGCTCGCGCAGACTCCGCTGACCCAACGCAGCTAGGAGCGACAGTAGGCTGATGTGGTCTAGCTCGACGAGACGCTGGGTAGAGGCGTGAGAGCGCCGGTTCTGCACTCGAAGGCTTTGCATAAAACGAGGACTGCCGAGTCGAGCGCGAACTGGCCGGGCGCCGCTCGAGTCTCGCAGCAGACACTACAAAGTTGGCGTGCTCGGCAAACGCTTTCCACAACCTGAAGTCCAAGACGGGTAACACTTGTGAAAGGCCTCACAGTCCGCCGCCGTCAGCTGCCGGTGACCAAGTGTGCGGCAACTTATTAGGATTTCATATGTTATGCGGCGAAAGCGGACCTGTAATATTCTCGTTAGTTTTACAACGCGACCTTTGCTTGCATCAGTCGTGCAAGAATCAGCGCTCTTCGCGCTTTGCCGCACGGCAAGGTGGAAGCTCACCAGGGAGCAGAGATGGCGCTGAGGGTTTGTCGCGTGGTGGTCGGGGCGCTCGCGTTTACGTGGTTGGCCGCTTGTGCGGGTCAAATCGGCGCTGAGCATGAAGAAACGGAAGTGGAGCTGCAGAGCAGTGCACTCAAGCTTCGTGTCGAGTGTAAGGACAACTTCGACGCGGTCTATAAGCGGCCGGGCGGAAATCAAGGAGGCTCGCTCGGCGACATCGTGCGCTGCAACAAGGGCGGCAAGGTCGGGACGAGCGAGATCACGCCAGCGCTCGTGAGTCGTGGGTTCGACCTCACCGCGCAGAAGGCGGTGAAGCTGTTCAGGATCAGCTATCGGACTCAGCGCCTCGCAGGGCAAGCCGATCTGGCTACAGCGCTCGTGGCACTGCCTGCCAAGAAGGACGTGGCAGCAAGCGTAGCGGTCGAGGAGGACGATGAGGAAGAGGACAAGGGCGGAGACGGCAAGCGCTTGCCGCTGGTCGTGTTCGCTCATGGAACTTGGCCGTACGGCACGAGTTGTGCGCCTTCCAAGCTCGATCCTTTGCAGTGCAGCACAACTGGCGACAACGACACAGAGCTCGTGACCATCATGGCGCTCGCGAGCCAGGGCTATCCGGTCATCGCCCCCGACTACGCAGGATACGTCGAGGGTTCGCGCTCACCCGGTTATCTGCTCAGTGAAGACGAGGCTCATTCTGTGCTCGACGCGACGCGCGCGATGAACAAGCTGAGACAGAAGGCGGTGGACAAAGTCGTGCTGCTCGGTCACTCGCAAGGTGGCCACGCTGTGCTCTCCGCACAGGCGCTCGCGAAGAAGTACGGACACGCCGGCAAACTGGTCGGTGTCGTGGCCGCGGCGCCGTTCTGGGCGCCTGCGCGCACGCTCGGCATGCTCGCTGGAGCTCCCCCGCCGCTAGGGAACGACCCCAGTGTTCTCGCATTCGTGGTCGAGTACTTCTACACGCACGCAGAAGTTCTGGACGGCGCGGGCCAAGGCAAGCAGCTCTTTCAGCCCAACAAGCGAGAGGCGCTCCGCAAGTACGTCAACCAATGCTCCTTCACCGACAGCTACTGTACCTTCATCAATCCCGTACCGCCGTCGCTCGGGCTCGCGCCCGACTTCTTCCAGCCAGACTTCCTCGAAGCGGTCTCGTCATGTGGCTTCGAAAAAGACGCGTGCAGCACGCCCGGGCTCGCGAAAAAGTGGGGCAACCGGTTCGTCGCGGATCGGCCCAAGCTCGATCCCACGGGTGCACCTGTCCTGATGTGGCACGGCGCCCTCGACGCTGTCGTTCCGATGACGTTCGGCACCTGCGCCTACCAGAAGATCTCGAGCGACCTATCTGCCAACAAATTCACATTCTGCGGAGACGTGGGCGCCGATCATGATCAGATCCTGAGCTTCGATCTCGCGTGGGTCATGGGCTGGATCAACGCGCGAGCCAACGGCAGCCCGGAGCCTGCCGCTTGCTCGAACTATCTCACTTTCGCGGCTGAAGTCGCGGCAACGTACGGCGGCCTTGTGGACATCACCTGCCCAGCGTACCCATCGCCAGTCAACATCGACTGAGCAACTCGTGCGTGCGAGGCATCGTCAGCACGCGACCCCGAAGCACATTGATTCGAGGAACATGCTGGTTGCCCACGTCGCAGCAACCAGCATGTGTTCGGTGCTCAGACGATGACTTCGCTGATTTGAAGCACGGGTGCTAAGTCTGTGTACTTTGGAATGTCTGCCATGATCTCTTGTGCGTGCGGTCCGAAGCCGGCTTGGAAGGCGTCGGCCGACTCACAGAACATATTACAGATGACGAGATACGCTGGGTCGGAGCCGGGTGCGCCGCCGGCCAGACCTTTGTCGATGGTGTACTTCTTGAGCTTGTCGCCCATGCGCTCTTGGACCAACGGCATGTGCTTGCGCTGATAGTAGTCGTGGTCGAACTTAGCGTTGACTTTGTACGGATACATCACGCTGACTTTGATCATCGGGGAGCCTCCTTGCATGCATGCCGCGTGGGCAGCCGTCGATCCCTAACGTGCTGATGTCGTGACCGCAATGGCCCGAGTACGGCTACACATGCCGATGCGATCAATCGGGTGCGACCGCAACTGTGGGGCAGCCGAGCAAAACCTTGATTTCACCGCTCAGCGCGTTGAGCCGCTGACAGCTTTGCTGGCAGGCGATGATGCGAGTCGGGGCGTCCGCGTCGTCGAAGTACCAGCCGCCTTGCGTCGGATCGCAGCTCTCGCGATCTTTGACTGCGCCGATCGTGGTCTCGGCACCATCCGTGCCGGTGTGGCGCAGGTTGACGCGATCGGGCTGCACAGGCACACCGTCCACGCTGGGCAGCTTGAAGTCACAAGGAAGCGCTGCGCTGCGGATGTTGTTGAGCGCCGCCGACAGCTGCTGGCCAGCGGTCGGGTCTGTGATTAGAGCTTTGCCTGTGCCGCCTGCAGCTGCAAACGCATCGAGGGCGCCGAGGTCGCCGATGCCGACCACCCAAGTGGCGATCGACGGTGTGCCTTCGTAGCCCTCACGTGCAACTTGGGTGACGTTCTCGATCGTCGAATTGCACTCCTCAGGCAAGCCGTCGGTGACGAGCAGCACGATCACCGTGGCATCCGGGTGCTGCGTCGCCCAGCTACGCGCGTGCTGGATCGCGCCCTGCAGCGCGGGTAAGGTGGCCGTTTCGTTGAGTGGAATCGCCGGAAATGCTTGCTGCAGCGCGGCGGCGTTGTCAGGCAACGCCGCGATCGGTACACGCGGTGTGGCGTAGCTCTCGGGCTCGCATGCGCTGCCGAAGAACTGCATGCCCACACTGATGCCGGCCGAATTGGGGTCTTGGAAGAACAGATTGAGCGCGTCGACCGTGGGCACCCACCAGGGGATCATCGATCCTGAGTCGTCGATCATCATGTAGACGTCGAGCTGCTTGCGTTCGCTGAAGTAGGCTCGCGCTTCGCAGATCTCGCCGTCGGCGAGCATCATCGCTGGGGGTGCAGTCGACATCGGGATGACCGAGGCCTCTGAATTGGCTTCGTTGCTGGACGCAGCAGGTGCGCCAGCGATGGACTGCCCCTTGTTGGCGCTCGATCGATCGGCGCGCCGTGATGTGTCTGGCGCAGCGCTGGCGCAGCCATGTGACAGTACAGCCACTAAGACAATAGGTAGACGCTGCGCGCAGAACGCGCGCACAATTCGAAACGTTGCTGGCATGTCTCCCCCTCGCGCATTCGGCGCGCTTGGCTACGGCACGGCACCCTTGGATGTTCGCGTGATCAGATTTCCTTCACGGGTTCGATCGAAAATGTGAAGTGCCTGGTGATGTTTCCGAAAAAGCTACAACCGCCAGTGCGGTCGCGAGATGCGAGGCGTGCGGCTTGCGATTTGGCCGCGAATCGCGAATGGTGGCAGTGCGCACGGTTGTTGGGGGCAGGATGCGGCAGCGCGATTCTATACAAAGGCTCGGATGCGGGGCTGCTTCGCTATTCGTGGTGGTCGCGGCGAGCGCGCGCGCGCAGGAGTCTTCCGCGGGCGCGCAGTTGAGCGTCGTGGAGCCTGACAGCTGCATCAGCGAGTCGCGCGTGCGTGAGCGCGTGCAGCAATATCGCGCTGGTGCTGAGGTCGCTTCCGAGCTGCGCGTGCGCGTCGAGCGACGCGACGGCGTGCTGGGTTTTGTAGTACTGCAGAGCGGCGAAGCCGTTGCTCGACGCCAGCTCACGCAGCTGTCAGCGGCATGCGACGAACGCTTGGACAGCCTGGCACTGGCAATTGCCGTAGCGCTCACGAACGCAACCACTCCAACAAACGGCAGCGTAGCGAGCTCATCGCTGGCCTCTCCGAGCGGCATCAAAGCCGCAACCCCCGTGCAGCGCGACTCGCGAGCTCCGCGCTCAAAAGGTCTGCAATCCTCGCGACAGCCCAACACCACGGTCGACCAAGCGAGCGACGCGACGGGCGCCGAGCCGGCCGACTCGCACACCGTCAGGAGCGTTGCCACAGCTAACGTACCGGAAGCCGAAAAATCAGAAGACGCGCGCCATCCACGTAGCGCAGATCTGCAGCCAAGAGCAGCGGGCCTCGAAGCCCGCGAGGCACGCGCATCGACCGCATCCGTCGTCGCCCAGGCGCACAACGCGCGTGCTTCGAGCCTCACCTCGCCGCCCACAGCGGCATTAAGCTCGAGTGAGCGCGCATCCGCGGCGCCCAGTGAGGCTGAGATCCGCGACGCGCGGTACGCAGGCGGCGCCGAGCTGCAGCCAAGAGCAGCGGGCCCCGAATCCCAGGCCCGCGCGTCGAACGCGACCGTCGTCGCGCAGACACGCAACACACCTCCTTCGAGTCGCACCTCGCCGCCTATAGCGGCATTAGGCTCGCGTGAGCGCGCATCCGAGGCGCCCCGTGAGGCCCAGACCCGCGATGCGCGGTACGCGGGCGGTGCCGAGCGGCAGCCGAACGCAGCTGGGCTCGAATCCCGTGAGGCGCGTGCGTCGACCGCGTCCGTCGTCGCGCAGACAGGCGACGCGCACAATGCGGGCGTCGTCCCGCCGCCAACAGCCGCAGCACGCTCGGGTGAAAGAACCTCATTTGCGGAAACCCGCGATGCGCGGCACGTGAGTGGCGCTGAGGTGCGAGCTAGCGTTGAATCCCGTGAGATGAGCCCGTGGGGCGTACCGAGCGACGGTCAGGCGGACGGCGCAGGACGCGCAGACACCGCCGACTCGTCGGCAGCGGCGCGGGCGGTGACTGCACCGGGAGACGCGGCGACTCGGGAGAGTGCGCTTGCCGCTGTGCGTGACGATGGCGATGAGGACGGTTTGCATCTACCGCGTGGCTCGCCTGCTGGGGATGTTGGGGTGATGGCGGGGGCGCGTTATGGATTGGAGCTGTTGCCTGATCCATTGTTGTTGTTCGATGTGGGGATCGAGGTAGGGCTCACTCGCCTGGTTTCGCTGGAGGCAGGAGGCTTGGTGAGCCCAGTCAAAGAGACAGCCGCTGATGGCGGCAGAATGCGCGCGCAGGTCACGGGCGGCGAGCTGCTGCTGTGCGCCCGTCCGACAGCGGCGAACGTGATGCTGCGCTGGTGCGCGGGCATAGCCGCTGCCAGCGTCGCCGTGCGAGGTGAGGCGTTCTTCGTGGACCGGAGCACACGGCTCGCCTGGGCGGCCGGGCTGATGCGCGCCGCCGTGCGCTGGCCCGCGGACTCCCCGGTCGCAGCCGAGCTGTCTCTCTGCGGCCACGCCAACCTCATGCGCCCCCGCATGCGCGTCCTCCACTCCAGCGAGCCAGACCGCGTGAGCTGGGTCCTGGGCGGTTCGCTCGGACTTCAACTGGTGGTGAGCCTGCGATGAAGGATCCGCCCGCGAGCCGACATGTCACAGAGGACATGCCTGAACCCTTGCCAATCGAGCCCCAGCGCATCGGCGCCGGTACGCTGTTTCGGGAGCACGCACCCTTCGTGGGGCGCTTCCTGCAGCGGCTAGGCGTGCCGACGAGCGACCTCGACGACCTGCTGCAGGAGGTCTTCATCGTCGCGCATCGCAAGGGCGGCTACGAGCCAGGCCCGGCCAAGCCCCGCGGATGGCTCGCCGCGATCACGTTGCGCGTGGCGCAAGCCGGTCGACGCGCCCATCGCAAGCGCGAGCCAGCGGCGGGTGAGGTCATCGACCTGCTGCGCTCCCCGGGCAACGACCCCGCAGAGAAACTCGAAGTGCGACAAGCGCTCGACCGGGTGCAAAACGCCCTGGACGCGTTGCCCATCGAGCATCGCGCGGTGTTCGTGCTGTTCGAGATCGAAGGCGAAAGCTGCGAAGGCATCGCGGAAGCGCTCGCCATACCAGTCGGCACCGTATACTCGCGCCTGCACCACGCGCGCCGCCGCTTTCTGACTGGTTACGAGGCGCAGCGCACAGCTGCACCGAACCCGCCGCCGTGCGCTGCAGGTGAACAATGAAGACGCCCGTCCGATGGCTCGACGATCCCTCGCTGGCAGCTGATCTGCGCGCAGATCTCGAATGCGTGCAAGAGCACCCATGGCAGCCCGACCTGGCACGCGCAGCCGCAACCCTCGACGCGGAGCTGCTCAAGGCCCTGCAAGAACCCTCATCATCCGCATCTGCCACGCACAATCAATGCGAGCCCTCACCAACCTCCGAGCCCGACCTCAGCTCAGCCAAACCGACAAGCCAGCTTGCAAGCCACGCCGCCACGAGCAGCAAACTCGCGCTCGTCGCGCTGAGCGGGGGCCTGATCATCGCCGCGGGCGTATGGCAACTCCAGCAGCCAACAGCGGCACCACCATCGCCGCCCCCCACGCAAACAACCCCAGACAACATCGGACCAAAGGCAATTGTCCAACCCGCCCCAACGACCAGCACCACACGCCGCGAAATCGAGCAGCTAAAGCGCATCAACGCGACGCTCGATCACAACCCAGCCGAAGCATACCGACTCGCCCGCGCCTCCCTCCAAGAAATCCCGCGCGGAACACTGCGAGAAGAACGCGAAGGCCTGGCCGTGATAGCGCTCTGGCATAGCGGAGACCACGCAGGCGCACGCGCGCTCGCACAGATTTTCCTCGATCGCTACCCAGAGAGCGCTCTGCGTGAACGCATCCGCCAGCTCATCGCAAGCGAGCCCAATCCATGACACCACGCTACACCTTCAGCGTGCTCATCGGGCTGTTGTCATGCACAGACCTCGGCGTCATCGGCGAACGTCCTCACTCCAGCGCAGGCGCAAGCGGCGAGCAGAGCGCAGGCACAAGCGGCGCTCGACCTGCAGCCGGCAGCGGCGGCAGCACATGCCCCTTCGGCGTGTGCGATCTGGCACCCTTCTGCACCAAGCCGGAAGCCTTCTGCATCTTCTGCGAAAGCGATGCCGACTGCGTCGCCGACCCCGTCGATCGCTTCTGCAGCCCAGTCTTCTCCACCTGCGTAGCCTGCCTCTCCGATGCCGACTGCGGCCCAGAAGCCCCCTACTGCGAAGGTGGCGAATGCGACTTCTGCAACGACGACGACCAATGCCCCGACGACCAAAACTGCAACGACGGAACGTGCGAGTCCGACTGAACGGTTTCGCGATCTGCGCGCGATTGAAGCCTACGTGCAACAGCAGGTGGACAGCGATGCTGATGCTACCGCGAGCGAAGTGATTCGAGAGGCCCTTCGCGACCACGAGCGCGAGAACGCCAAGCTGAGAGCTCTCGATGCGCAGCTGGATCAGGCCCTGGCCAGCGGGCGTGCCAAGCCGGGTGTCTGGAAGCGATTGAAGACAAAGCACGGCATTAAGTGACCGTGCACTATACAAAGCGCGCAGAGCGCACGCTCGATCAGACCGCGCAATACACACTAGACGAGAGGGGACCCGAACAGCGCGACCTCTACATGGCCGTGCTCGAGCATGTGTGCGAGGTCCCTGTCCGAGGCGCGCGCGCTACGCACGGGTCTGGCATCGCAAAGATTTGCAGATACTGCGTTGCGAACACCATGTCATCTATTTCCGAAAGCTCGGGAGAGACTTCAAAATCGTGCACGTTCTTCACGAACGGCAACTGCCCAGGAAGTATCTTTGCGCCTGAGGATGCGCTTCCATTGCTGTGCTCTGCAGCGGATGATGCCGCGCATGGAGCTTGGTATTCGTGGCAAACGGGTCTTGGTGACTGGGTCGAGTCGGGGGACTGGCGCGGTGATCGTGGAGCATTTTGCGCGCGAGGGTGCGCTGGTGTTTGTGCACGGGCTGCAAGCTTCAGAAGCTCAGCACACGATCGCAGAAGGGCTTCGCGGCGCAGGCTTCGCAGCGCACGCCTTGAGCGGCGATATCCGCACGGATGAAGGCGCAGACCAAGTCGTGCAGGAGCTGCAGCCACACACAGACGGCATCGATATCTTGATCAACAACTACGGCGCGCCCGCGAGCGGTGATTGGCACACGGCCACATCAGCGCAGTGGATCGATGTGTATCAGCAGAATGTGCTGTCCGCCGTGCGCATGATCGATCGGTTCGTGCCTGGCATGCGGACGCGCCGCTGGGGCCGCGTGATCCAGCTCGCAACGATCGGCGCGATCCGTCCGAACAAACGCATGCCTCACTACTATGCAGCCAAGGGCGCCATGGCGAACTTGACTGCAAGCTTAGTCAAAGACGTGGCAGGCACGAACATCACAGTCAACACGGTCAGCCCGGGGCTTATCCACACCCCCGAAGTCGAAGCGAGCTTTCGGGCGCTGGCGCAGAAGCGCGGCTGGGGCGATGACTGGAACGAGATCGAAGCGCGCGGCGTCGAGCTGCTCATGCCCAACCCGACCGGCCGCTTGGCCCGCCGCGAAGAAGTCGCGGATCTCGTCGCGTTCGTCGCCAGCGAGCGCGCCAGCTACCTCAACGGGGTGCACTTACGTATCGACGGCGGCGCAACGGACTTAGCCTTCTGAAGTGATGCAACCTATTGACCTTCGCAGCTGTCCGCGGCGTGAGCGCGGAGTCTGATCTCCGAGCTGGCATCGAGCAAGTGCACGTCGAGCACGTCAGTCGACGTCGTGCTGTTGTCTTGAAAATAGATGAGCGCCGCGTTGATGGGACGTTCGATGCCGGGCCACTGAAACGTCGGGCTGTCTTTGGGTAGCAGCACAGCCTCGCAGCCGTGCCCTTGCTCTATCAAGCTGCCGGACAGCGCCTCGCCTGTGCATGAGAGCACCTCCCAGCCGCGGCTATCGACGCGCTCGTCTGGCACATCGACCACGCGCAGCAGCCCCGCGGGCTCATCGCGACTGTCCAGTAAGACATACGAGGCTTGCAAGTGAGGCTGCACCCGCCAGTCATGCATCTGATCGCGTAGACGACAACTACGGGGATTTGGATTAGTGAAACCATGGCTGCCGATCCAATACTGGAGCATCTGCACGAGGTCTTGGAGCGCAGTGTTCGCGGGCCCTTTTATCCTGCAACCCAAGTAGAAATCGATCTCCTTTTCGCGGTCAGGAAGCTCTACACGCATGACATACGTAGGATTGTCCGTGGCGACCAAACAACCATCTTCCACTTCGCGGTAGCGGTCCTTTAGCCGCAGAAACCCGAGTCTGACCATCGACTCCAGAGATGGGTGGAGCTGCCCACTCGTTGTGAGAGTTGTGTCATAGAGCCCTGGGCGCGCCACGTCTTGGCGACCGTCGAAGTGCAGCTGTCCATCCTGGTCGACCGAATACGCGTACGAGGGGCACCATCCGTAACAACTTCCGGCTTGGAAGGAGATCTTGTACTCGTCGGCGGCCAACCACAGCATCTCCTCGACTTCGTCTCGCGGGTTGAGCTCGATCGACTGGAGTCGACTCTCGAGCTCATCCAAAGCTCCGCTGCTACCGGCGGCGTTCCCAGAGCCAGCTCTCCCGCTCGACTGCACCACGCTCTGGCCATCGGACTGTGGCCTTGATTCGGAGCAAGCCCCACCGGAGCTGCCGAGGGTGAGCCAAAGCCCCCAAATTCCCACGCTAAAGCCAGCACGAGCTCGCAACATGACTGCCCCCTCAGCACAGCACTGCGCGCTCACACTGTGGTACAGCGCAGGACAATGTCAAGCCAGTGGATGGCAATCGTATTCTTCATCATTACGATTGTAATCAGAACACCCGCGTTGACTCGCTAGCAGCATCGGCTCGTTGCGCAGGGCTGCATGTAGGCGTCCGTTCACCGCGTGCGCGGGTGGGTGCCGCTGACAGCTTCACGCACTCGGCCGCAGCTCTCTGTACGACACGAGCTGCAATGCAAACCGTGCTGTCAAGCCGCTACAATACAGAGGTGACCGTTCCTTCGTGGCAACCCCCAGACCTGCTCGAGGCCGTCGCACGCGACCCACTTGCGCTGCTGCGCAAAAGCATGGGTGCGGCGCCCTTTCTGATCGTGCGACTCGACGACTTCAGCAATGATCTCGGGCTCGGGCTCGCGGCATCCGATGAAGCTGCCAACCGGCGACGCTTCAGAGGCTCGATCAAGTCCACCTTGCAGATCTCGATCGGCATGACCGAGCAGCTGCGTGTCCCGCGGCTCGATGAGCACTCGGCGGCCAAGCCAGGCGCGAGCAAGTTGAGCGAGCCACGCCCGGGTTTTCCAGTGCCTGAGTGGTTGAATGCACGCTGCTACGTGGTTCGCCTGAGCAATCGCTCCGAGGCCAACGCGCCGCTGACCATCGGTCGCGACGCGAGCCACAAGATCGTGCTGGTGCATCCCAGCGTCTCAGCCACGCACGCAGAGCTCACCGCGGGCCCCGAGCTGTCGCTGCGCGACACCAAGAGCCGCAACGGCACCTTCGTGAACGGCAAGCAGGTCAAGGGTGCGGTGCCGTTGCAAGTCGGCGACCGGATCAAGTTCGGCGCGGTGCAGGCGCTGTTATGCAGCGCAGACGACCTCTGGTACGCCGTCCGCTGAACGTCAGTGCACGAGCAAAGCCACTGAGCGGCGTGAGCGCAGTGAACGCGCGCCAAGTATGTATGTGCAGCTGCACCTGACGCGGCAGATGTGGCCGCGAGCGAACACGGCTGTGACCTGAGCACTTCTCCACCGCCGAGCTCGATGTCAGATTTGAACAGCAGCCATCGGCTGCAGCGAGAGAGCACGCCTGATGTCGAGAGCGAAGAACTACGGGACGTCCGAACAGGTCGTCGACATGGGGAAAGGCCGCTGCAAGCTGGTCCCTTACGCACAGGAAGTCGCGATCCATCGCGGGCAAATCGTATGCGAAGCTATGATGCACATGGCTGCGATTCGCAGCTTGCGCAGCAGTAGCGCAGAGCGCAACGCACAGGTGAAGTGCATTAAGGCGCACTCACAGACCTCGAGCGCCACGCAGTCGCAGCAGGCTGCTCATCTGTTGCCGGGACAAATCGTCGTCGGCAGCATGCCGATCTGGGAGCTCGCGACGACCACGCGGCCCGAGCTCGCTGGCGAAGTGGAGCGGCTCAAACAGCAAACACAGCAGTGCTTCGCTTGGACGAACGTCCTGCCAGCCGAGTACAATCGCGCCGACACTGAGGCTGAAGGCAAAGGCGGCGAAGCGCCTGCCGAGGCGCTGAAGCCGCTGTTTGGCGCGGTGGTCCAGGACCTCTGGCGGAACGCGCGCGTCAACCCTGCGAGCCCCCTCGTGCTCGATCGCGTGGCCGTGTACGCAGCGCTCGAGCGCTGGTTCTCGGAGATCAGCCGCATCTACCGCGAAGCCAGCCGGCGCAAAGCCGAGCGCGGACGCGCAGACGAAGCGAGCGTGCTCGAGAGCTACGGCGAGAGCTTCCGAGTGGCGAACGTGGGCCGCTTCCTCCAAGCCCGCACGCCTCAGCTCTACCAGCGCTACGAGTGGCAGTCATAGAGTGCTGGCAAACGGATTGTCCTCGACCAGCTCGGCCCACGTACCCTTCGGGTTCTGCAGCAACGCAGCTGGTTGCGGCTCTTGAAATCACAACCGCAGGGTGAGCACGCGCTTCTCGTGAAGCGCAGCCGCCAGCTTTGGCAGACGTATTTCTTGTTCGAAAGATTTTGCCTGCGCTGCGTGTGTTTGCACTCTAAAGTCCGCGGCATGAGGGACACATCTGCTTCTTTCACTTGCCGCACACGCGCGCTCGTGTTCGCGCTTGCAGCCGTTGGCAGCGTCGCGTGCGCGGAGTCTGACAAAACGCCTGTCAACGACCAGGACGCAGGCGACGCCAGCACGAATCGCGCAGAGCGCACCACCGCGTCGACCGCAGCTGACAGCGGCACACGCAGCGAGCGCGACACCCGTCGCGACGCGGCGACAGACTCCCGCACACCTGACGCCAGCACTGCGCGCGAGCCAGACAACGCTCGGAAGGACGCCGCGGCGGCGCACGTCGAAGATGCTGCAGCTCCGCGCGGCGAAGATGCCGCCGCTCTCCGAGCTGACGCCGCAACGCCGCAAGCAGATGCAGCAACGCAGCAAACAGACGCCGCGACTCCCCGAGCGGACGCAGCCGCAGACGCAAGCATCACAGGCCCCCGAAGCTGCGCGCCGATCGACAAGATCGACCTGCTGCTGATGGTAGACAACTCGAACTCGATGGCCGGCGAGCAAGCCTCGCTGAAGAACGCATTCCCAGGTCTGATCGAAGCGTTGACCTCCGGCCGCCGCTTCCCCGGCGATCCGGCGCCCTTCCCTGCGATCAGAGACCTGCACGTCGGCGTAGTGTCGAGCGACATGGGGATTCCAGGCGTGGAGCTCCCACCGTCATGCAACGCTGATGGCGGCGACGATGGTCGGCTCCAGAACAGCTCGGTCGGTGAAAGCTGCGAGGGGATCGTTCCGCTGTGGTTGAGCTTCAGCGACTTCGCGCCAAACAGCCCAGGCGATGTCACGAAGTTTGCCAACGACTTGCGCTGCATAGCGAGTCTCGGCACCGGCGGCTGCGGCTTCGAGCAGCAGCTCGAGTCACCGTTGAAAGCGCTCTGGCCCAAAGGGCGTCTCTTGGACGTGTCGGGCGCCGAGACCCCGAACCTGTTCCGCTTCATTTCGACGACTGAGCCGGGCACCTATGGACGAGGTGATCTACCGATCGCCGAGGGCGGCAACTTGGGCTTCCTGCGTCCAGCAAACGATCCAAGCCCATCGCTGGTCGTGGTGGTCGCAGTGACGGATGAAGACGATTGCTCGGTCAAGGACACCAGTCACTTGCGGCCGAACAATCAGCTCCCAGAGGACAGTCCGCTGCGCATGGAGGACATCAACTTACGCTGCTTCCTCCACAAGGAGCTCCAGTACGATCTCAGAGATCGTTACTACACGGCGTTTCGGGCGCTGCGAACCGGCATGGAAGACCGCGTGATGTTCGCTGCGATCGCCGGCGTTCCAGCCGATCTCGTGTCGAGCGAAGCGCTGGCCGAGGTCGACTTCGACAGCACAGATCCTGCTTCACGTCAGGCGTTCTACAGCGCTGTCCTCGCAGATGAGCGCATGCAGGAGAAGCTCGATCCTGCGACCATGCCGGGCAGCGGCCAAGGCAACCTCACGACGTCGTGCGCGCGCTTCGTCGACAACGAGCCGGTTCCCTCCAGCGCGTTTCCGCCGCGACGCATCGTGGAGCTGGCCAAACTGTTCGATCAGAACAGTACGATCCAGTCGATTTGTCAGGATGACTTTACCGTGCCCACGCAAAACATCGTGAACATGATCGCGCGCAGGTTGGAGCGCCCGTGCGACGCGCCGTGAGCTGACTCCCTGTCAGTTCAACGACACCGTCTCACAACCCAGCGTGATCTCGATCGCACCTCCGCCGCTGATGCTGGAGCATGCCGCAGGGCACATGCGGATCAGCTTCGGGGCGGAGGGATCGTCGTAGAACCAGGCTTCCGCGCTCTCACAAGCGTTGGAGTCTGACGCACGCGGCAGAGTCTTCGAGCCCGCGCCCCCGAGCAGCACGCCCACATTGACGCGCGTCGGATCGAGCGAAGAGCCGGATGGGGGCGTGGGTAGCGCGTAGTCACACGGCAGCGGAGCCGACGTGATCACGGCGGTCTTGAGCGGCTCAAAGATCGTGCTCCAGTCGCTCACGCAGATCGACGCCTTCTGTCCTGAGGTCGCGTCGGACAGCGCCAGGTACTCGAGGCCCGGCGTCGCAGCGCCGCACAAGATCGGGAGACCACAGGCGCCGATGCAAGCGCGCCCGCTGACGCTCTCGGAGACGATCGCGTGCGCGGTAAAAGTCTTGCCAGCCAGCGCCTCCATCTGCGTGCGGAAGTCCAGGGCTGTCATACGACTCTCGTCGTCGGTCACCACCACGAAGTGCAGCGCCGCTGCCGGCCGCAGGAACGTTGAGTACTGCGGATAGCTCTCGATCAGCTTCTGCAGCGCATCGTGCGAGCCAACATTGGTCGATACGTGTCGATAGTGCAGCGCATCGGCCGCGAGCGACGTGCCCGCAGCCACGTCGTCCTCGGCGACCATGACCACGTGATGGTCCAGCCCAGCGCCGCCGATGGCGTCCGCGAAGCTCGCGATGTTCTTCTGCACTGCGGCTTGCTCGTCGCCCATGCTGCCCGAGCCGTCGATCACCCACACGATGTCGACCGCGCCCAGCATGGCTTCGGCTTGCTGCCGGATCGTGCCGCAGTCTGCGTCGCCGTCGCCTTTACCGCCGCTACCAGCTGCAGGTGAACCGGCGCTGGGCACGGGCGTAGGCTTGATGACCAGGTCCGGCTCACCGGCGGCACCGCCTCCGCCTGGCGCGGGCGGGCTGGGCGGAGCGCCGCCCGTGCCTGCCGCAGCGCTGCCGCCATTGGCTGCAGTTGTGACGCTCGGGCGTGACGCCGTCTTCTCCGTTTCGGGGGCACACGCGCTCGTCGCGCTCGTCGCCGCCAAAAACACCAAGCCCAACACTCCACCCATCCGTGCGCGCAGCATGGCCTGACTATGACACGCAACTGCGCATATTCAATCACAGCTGGTGCTCACGACGCGTTGCCGGTGCGCGCGGATAACCCCTCGAATCTACGGGCAAACTGCATCGGGCCAGGGGCATCATCCCAAAGCTTGGTACGAGCTCGTCCTGAAGCCGTCAGCTGCAGCGTTCGCCGCCGGGCCGACCGAACTGGCGGACCGACTTTCGGCAGCCTCCAAGGCGAGGCTCAACGCCCATGTTAGCGTCGAACGCATGATCAGGTCGACATGCAACGCTGCGCTACTCAACGTTTGTCTGATCAGCGCGTGTGCAGTGGACCCTTGCTCCTACACACCGATCCGCGGCGACTACATGCTCGAGCTCGAGCAGCTAAGCAGCGCTTGTCTCTCGCAGCCGCCGCTACCCATGCCCGTGCGTATCGAAGTGCAGGAGCTCGGGTTGATCAGCAGTCAGATCTTCGAAGCCACGTACTCCTTCGTCGAACAGGACCGCTGCGGCGCCAACGTATTGGTCGAGAAGCTCGATACAAACAGCCGCGCGTACATCAAGGTCGCTGGCGATCAGCTCGCACGCGACGGCAGCCAGCTCAGCGGCGAAGTGACCATCGAGCTCGCCATGCTCGAGAGGGTCCCCGGGGATAGGTCCGTGTCGGTCGATTCGCCCAGAACGCTGCTGTGCGAGGGCACAGCCCAGCTGACAATGCGCCCAGCGCCCCAGCCGCAGTTCCGCGGATTGGACGAAATCAGCGCCCTGCGTAAAACCGGCTCCTAACCGTAGCTTGGTTACACATGCTCAGCGCGCTACCCTTAGGGAGCCATGAACAATGTGCATCGCAGTTGGGCAGCGGTCATCTTCGGCTTTCTTCTGAGCGTGGGTTGCGCTGGGGCGCAGCAGCCACCAGCTGCAAGTGAAGCTCGGAGCACGCAGGGTGGCGAGCAACAGGCAGTAGCGAAGCCACCAGCGACCGTCAGTGAGGAGTACCAGCGTGTAAAGCAGCGCTTCGAGGATCCGCGCCATCAGGCCATGCTCGGGCAGACTTGTTTCGCTGCGGTGCAAACGGGTGAACAGGGCGCAACGGAGCTGATGCATTCGCTGTTCGTCGATATGAAGGGCAGCGGCAGCTTTAACTTCGATGTTTCGGTCAAAGGTGCGGGCGGTATCGAAGAGTACAAAGCGCGCATCGCGGCGTTCCTGACGAACGACGATGTGATGGCGCGCGGAACCGCTGCGATGGCGCTCGCGATCGCTGGCGACCTGAAGTACGTCGAGCCGCTGGGCAAGCTGCTGCGGAGCCGTGGCTTGCGTGCGCACGCGGAGTCGCTAGAAGGCTACGACCGCGGCATGGCGATGATGGCGCTTTCGCTGCTCAAGGCGAAGGAATATCGCGCCGAGATCGAGGCGTTCAAGACCAGTAAGCTGGCGAACGAGAGCGAAGGCGCGCAGGCGGCGCTGGAGCTGATGGACCACTGAAAAGCTATGCTCGAAGCGCTGTGGGTCTTGGGCTTGTTACTGTTGGCCTGCGCGTACGCAGTGGTCAGCGCCATGGCTGGCGACGAGCTGGTGTTGGTCGGCTTGGATGTGATGTTGTCGTCGGCCGCGGTCGGTGTTCCGCTCGAAGCGATCTACTTCCTTCTGCTCGCGTTGGCGCTGCACGCCAATCGCCGTGCGGTCAAGGGCTGGTACTGGCGCTCGTTCGAGCACCACGGCAGCTTGTCGCACACGCAGCGCTTGTACATCCTGCCACCGTTCTACGTGGGCGCGCTGGCGTTTCTCGGGATCGTGTTAGGCATCGTGATCTGCGTGCTCGGCTTCGTCGCGCTGTTTGTGCACTAGTGCCCTGAGCGCGCGCACGTGCTCGACCAGCGCAGCGACCGCGGCGCGGATGGTCTCTCGCACTGCAGGATCTGTCACCTGCTGCTGCGCATCGACCGCATCGCGCCGCACCGGCGCGCGCACGCATGCGGCCTCGACCAGGTCGGCATTCACGTAACCGAGCACGACGCGCAGCATCTGGTAGGTGCGCTCAGCGCCGCCTTCCTGCGGCGACGCGTTCAGATAGCCGATCGGCTTCTGGTACATGCCCTCGCCGACCGTCCAGTCGAGCAGGTTCTTGAAGCTGCCCGGCAACGCGCCCGCGTACTCCGGCGTGGAGATCAGCACCACATCTGCAGCTGCCAGCTGCGCGCGTAGATCGCGCACCGGCTCGGGCACGCTGGTCTGCTCGAGATCCGGATTGAAGTGGGGAAGCTCGCCCATGCGCTCGAAGGAGCGAACCACCACAGCGTCCGGTGCGAGCGCCCTCGCGGTGTTCAACGCGGCCGCATTGCTGGAGCCTGCACGCAGGCTGCCGCTAATCAAAAGCAGTGTGATGGGCTTCATGACGCTCGACACTCCTCGCGCATCACAGCAAATCCCGCGGACGGCCGCTACACTCTACGCACGTAGACGCGCGCCATCGCCGTGTGCAACGCGACGAAGTCGATCGGCTTGGGGATGACCTCGTCGGCGCCTGCGGCGAGCAGCTCGGGCTTGCGATAACGCTGGTCGTAGGCGGTGACGAACAGGATCGGCAGATCGAGCTGCGGAACCTTCGTGGCGTACTCGGGCAAATTGGGACCGATCAGGTTGCCGCGCACGAGCCGCGTGAGATCGATGCCGTTCAACGTGGAGCCGCGCAGCTCGATGTCCATCAAGATCAGCGACAAGCGCGCACCCTGCTCGACCATGAACTTGCAAGCTTCGCGGTCGTTCGCCGCCGCCAGCATGTCGTACTTGCGCTCCAGTCGCACGTTCGCCACTTGCCGGTTCGCTTCATCGTCCTCGACGTACAGGACGAGCTTGCGAGGTCCTGTCATTACAGCGGGGCGCGGAGCGGTTTGTCGAATCTTTTTCATGCGCGGAGCCCCGTCTCTCAGGCTGCGGGTCTCATTTGACTGGCTGTGTTTGCGTTGCGTGGCAAGCGCACAACGAACGTCGCGCCCTCGCCCTTGCTGCTCTCGACCCAGATGCGGCCGCCATGCAGCTCAACGAGTCCCTTCGAGATCGCGAGCCCGAGCCCGGTGCCGCCGTAAGCTCGGGTGGCGCTGCCATCGACTTGCCTGAACTTCTCGAAGATCAGCGCATGGTGCTCGGCCGCGATGCCAATGCCTTGGTCGCGCACGCGCAGCTCGAGCTCTGTTTCGGACGGTGCGCCGAGGCTCACCTCGACCACTCCGCCCTCGGGGGAGAACTTGATCGCGTTGGAGATCAGATTGTACAAAACCTGTCCGACGCGCACGCGATCTGCGACCAGCAGCGACTCTTCTGCGCCATGAAAGCGCAGCTGAACGCCGGATTGCTTCGCCAGGACCTGGCAGGAGCCGACCACCTCCTCCACCAGCTCGACCGGATTGAACGCGGCAGGCACAACCGCTGCGCGACCCAGGTCGAGCTTGCTCGCATCGAGTAGATCGTTCACCAAGCGCAGCAGGTGACGCGCCGCGCGCACCACCATGTTCAAGCTGGCCTGCGCGCGGGCGCCGTCGCCGTCGAACACCGTGCGCGTTTCACGCAGCAATGCCTGAGCTCGGCATTCACTGCATTGCGCGCTCGCAGCGAGTTGCTCGCCAGGCACGAGCTCGAACTGCGCGCCACACGCCGTGCATTGAGCCGTGTGCGCAGGCACAAACTGTTCGATCAGTCCCTCGGGAAGGTTGATGATCGCATTGAGCGGTGTGCGCAACTCATGCGAGATCGAAGCGAGAAACTCCGTCTTGGTGCGCGCGCTCTCGTGGGCCTGATCCAGCGCGATCGCGAGCTGCACGTTGGTACGGGTCAGGTCGCGGTTCAAAGTGTCCACAGCTTCATTCAGCGCGCCAAAGCGCGTCAACAGGACATATCCCATGGCCATCAGCGTCGCTGTGACACCGAGCTCAAACGTGTACATGAATTGATAGATGCCACTGCTGGACAACACATCACTCGTGGCTGACACAAAGGCGATGGCAGTGGCCACCAACATGCCCACGTTGCCGCGTTGCTGTCGACCCTCGGGCGATCGGAAATAGCGAAACATGCCTATGGCGATGCTCGCCATGCCAATGAACACGAGCAGCAGCAAGAGCTGCCCAAGCAGGCCCATGTCAGCATCGTAGTAAGTGACGTCGCGACCAAACACGCTGACAGTCCAGATATGTGGCCGCGCGGCGGAGATCGTGAGGTCGTTGTCCCAGAGACACACGATCAATGCGAGCGCAGCGAGCGCGCCGCTCATCCAACGCACCACCCGTGGCATGGTGCGCTTGAAGAAGTCCCACATAAAGCAGGTGTACGAGAGCACGATCCCCGCAGCCATGAAGGTGCTTAGGCGGATCCACACGAACAAGCTCTCGTCATAGGCCCGCGCATTGTAGATCGCGGCACACGCGATGTCGTAACCCATGACAGTGAGACAGGTCACGGCGAAGCTGAGGTACTCGCGGCGTTCCCGCTGTTCGCGCATCTTGGCGAGCGCGAAGTACAGACCTGTAAACAAGATCGCTGCGTAGCCAGTGATGCCTGCCAGAACCGCAGCTGGCACAGCGTTCCAGTTCATGCCCGCAAGTATACAGGGCGGGCTGGCCGAGATATGCCGGGCTAACGTTCGCTACGTAGGCACAGGATACATATCGATGTTTCTGCGACACGCACGTCACCGTAACCATGCCCTGTCCGGGTCAGGCTGTTGGATCGGGCCAACAGGACCTGTTACCCCGCGCGAAACGCTTGCAGCCGCTGTTCTTCCGCCGCTGAGAGCGGCTTCGGGACCTAGCTCGTCTACAGCGCAAGCGAGCACCAACAGCACCATCTGAATGAGGACTAGGATCTTCATGAGCCGCTGTATGGCAAAGCTTGTGCCAGGGCAGCCGTGCACTGCAGCGGCCCCGCACGCCTCAGATCGCTGTCCGGTGCCCGGCACGTGCCGCTTGCGTGTGCCGGTGTTCGCGCGGAAGATCTTGCGCGTGGAACGTGATCGAGATCACTCCGGTCTGCGCGTGAGTGTACGGCTTCAGCGATGAATTGACCGTTTGGCTGCGCAGAGTGATGATGACACATCGTGCACAACCGACATCATCGCTGCGGACCTCAGCTCGCGTGGTTGTGCTTGTTGCTCTCGCTCTCGAGCTTCGGTTGCAAGCCGCGCTTTCCCGACGGGTTGTTTTACTGCGAGAGCAATCAGGACTGTCCACCTGATCTGACTTGTCGCGGCGACCGCTGCAGTGCTTCTGGCACCTCGCCGGGAGTGATCGCAGATGGTGGATTGTCGTTGCCGGACTCCGGGGGACAATCGTTGCCAGACTCGGGAGCCGGTGCGTCCGATGCAGGGCGCGATGCCGGTCCGGCGGACATGGACGCGAGCTTTGATGCTGCGCCTCTAGAAACAGATGCGGGCCACACAACCAGCGATGCTCGTGCGCGCGATGCCGGACACGAGCCGGCGGCTGACACCGGAGCGGCAGACCTTGACGCGAATATCAGCGAGCCACAATGCGAGACCGGCTTCGAGCTGATCGAAGCACGCTGCAGCGACATCGACGAATGCACCACGGGCGCCCATGACTGTGACACAACGCCGAACGCCTGCGTGAATGTGGAAGGCAGCTATCACTGCACATGTCCGAGCGGCTATGACGGCAATGGGCGTGGTGCCCAAGGTTGTGTCGATCGAGACGACTGTGCGAACAACCCATGCGGCTCCGGCTCCTCCGGCTGCACAGACAACGGACCCAACAGCTACGTGTGTGCTTGCAGGCAAGGCTACACCGGCGCGGGCACGCCGCAGTGCAAGGACATCGACGAGTGCACGGAGAGCTTCACTTGCAACAACGAGTACCCATGCATCAACCGCTCGCCCGGCTACACATGCCTCGGCCAGTTCGCGGAGTGGCGCGTGCCCGATGTCGAAGCGGGCTCATTCACCCAGCCGAGCTACAGCGCGTCGCGGGACGGCCTCACGATCCGTGACAACGTGACCAGGTTGGTGTGGGAAGCGAAGCCGCTGCGAACCTTTCCAGCCAGAATATGCGCCATGGAGAGAGGTTGCACCTGGGCGGAAGCCGTCCGTTATTGCGAGGAGCTCACACTCGCCGGCCAGACCGACTGGCGTTTGCCCAGTAAGATCGAGCTCGAGTCCATCCTCGATCTGACACACACCAATCCCTCGGCCGATCGGATCTTCGGTGAGAATTCATCGTATTTTTGGACGGGCCAGAATCGGCCGGACCGGCGCGACAGCAGCTGGCTCGTGTCTTTCACTTATGGCGAGACAGTCACGTTCACGAACGACAACAGATGGTTCATGCGCTGCGTGCGCGCGGGCCAGTAGCGCTGAGGAGCTGATCATGCGTACTGTCACCTTGGTTACCGCCGCAGTGCTTTTGGGCATCGCTTCCTCCACGCTCGCGTCCGCGCCGTTCACGCGTTACACGGTGTCGAATGAAACCCGCATCGTGCGCGACAACATGACGGGTCTGTTCTGGCAGCAAGAACCTGCGCCGGGTGCACTCGAATGGAGCGAAGCAGACGCGTATTGCCGCGGGCTTCGACGCGACGGTCGCGACTGGCGCCTGCCAAGAATGAAAGAGCTGCTGACGTTGATCGACCCCGCCACGGCGGGTGTGTTGATCGACAATGTGATCTTCCCTAACACACCGGGCGAGCGTTTCTGGACATTCACGCCGCACGTCGTCGCCACAGAGAACTATTGGGCGGTCGATTTCTCCAACGGCGGCACACACAACGAGCTGCCGACCGAGATGCTGCGAGTGCGCTGCGTACAGCAGTAGCGCTCAGCTCTCCGGGAACCAGTTGCCGTGAAAGCCGGGTGGAATGCGGTACGGGATGGTGATGCGTGCTTGGGGCATTGCTTCGAAGCGCGCAGCGTCGAGGATGACGAGGTCGGTGGTTTGCTTGCTCGCGTCGAGCACGTAACCCATGAGCCAGCCGTCGTCTTCTGCGCTCGCTGAGGCTCTTGGGACGAACACAAACTCACCTGGCACACTGTCAGGTCCGAAGTCGTGAACCTGGCGTGTGTGCGCCTCGAGGTCGTGTTTGTACAGGCACGTGGCAGACTCCACAAAGGCATCGCGCGGCGACAGGCCCATGCAGTACGCGTATCGGTAAGGTTTGCCGAGACGCGTCTCGTTGGGGCGCGGAAACTCCTGCGCGGTTTCGTCGATCACCGCGCGTGTCACGCGCTTGGTCGCGGGATCGATCGTCCAGCGCTCGAACGGTACACGTTGAGAGTCGGGGCCTTGTTTACTGCGTTCGAACATCTTGTTGTGCACACAGACATCGAGGATGACTTTACCGTCAGGTGTCTCGAAGCCATTGCACGGATGGAACACAAAACAAGGATCGACGTCGCACCATACGATGTCGCGCTCCGTGCCTTCGCGCGGCAGCAGGCCAACGCGCGCACGATGCTTGTCGTTCCAAGCAAACGGGAAGACATAACCCGCCAGCAAGCGCTTCATCGAGAACGTCACAGGCAGATCCAAGATCAACACATAGTGCTGAGTGATCATACAGTCATGGATCATCGGCCCGTGCTCGACGTGAATCCGCTCTTCGCGCCGCACATCGCCGTGTTTGTCGACGACGACATGATGGATGATCTCGGGGCTCAATGCGTCGTAGCAGATGGCGTGCATTTCGCCGGTGTCAGGGTCGGTGTGCGGATGCGCGCTGAAGCCGCGGCTCAGCGTGCCCCCGAAGCCATCGTGCGCGATCGTTTCGAGCTGCTGTCCAATACGCACCGGCTGAGCGCCCGCTTCGACCAGCGCCCACGCGCGGCCGGCGTGCGGGACGATGTTGGTGTTCACCACATCGGAGCGGCGGCGCTTGCCCGGAGCCGCACGCTCGCCGAGCGCTCGGCTGACGGCCAAGCCGCGGATCCAGCGATTGCGGTACCACTCTGCCCTGCCCGCCCGCAGGCGCACGCCGTGCAACATCGCATCGCCAAAGAACCAATGATGCGCTGCCGCTTTGGGCGGCGTAATTGGGTTCGGCCCATTGCGTAAGTAGCGACCGTCGAGCTCGCTCGGGATCTCGCCTGTGACGCTCAGCTCAGTGCAGGTGCGCTCTTCTGTGAGCGGCGCATGAACCCGCTCGAGAAACGGATTGGGCGCGTCGTCCTTCATGAAGTGCCGATTGATGTCTGCGACAGTCTCGATGCCTCGCGAGACAGTGGAGCGGATCAGGGCTTCGATGCGATTCGGCATGCGGCCTTCACCATCGATCCCAGCCTGGATGCTGTCAACCCTCGCTGCGCCGCCTACAACTGCTGGACGGCTTCCTCGAGCGCTGCCACAGCGACTTTGAGCTGATCGTCGGTGAGGTACGGCGCCGGGCCGAGCCGCAGCACGTGCCCGCGCGCGTCACAAAACACGCCGCGCTGTGCGAGCGCACGTTGCAAGTCGGCGGCACGCGGTGTGTCCAGCGCGAGAAAGCCGGCCAGACGCGCGAGCGGACGATCGCGCCGCGCGACGAGATCGGGCGGCAAGTCGAGCGCATCGAAGTGATCACGCAACAGCGCGATCTGATGTTGACTGACCTCACGCAAGAGCGACACGGTAAGCTCCTGACGCTCGAAAAAATCGAACACTTCGGCCGCGCGATAGTGACTGACCGGGTCGTAAGTCGCGCCCGCAAAGCGCGTGTGCAACGGCCCGTATGCGACGCGATCACGCGCCGTTTCCGCAAGCGTGTCGAACTCGGCAAACCAGCCGGTGATCACGGGGCGCAACGCGGAATCCTCCGGTGCACGCAGAAAGCAGTTGCCCTCCCCGAGCTGACAATACTTGTATCCGCCACCTGTCACATAAGCGTTGGTTAGACCAGCCCGTGGAAGTGACAACGGCACGACGTTTAGATGATGATAGACGTCGAGCAAGAGCGGCACGCCATGCCGCTCACAGCGGCGGCTGAGCAGATCGAGACCACCCGCGAGCTCGGCGGAGTCGTAGAACACGGTTGAGGTGATCACGCCTGCGACGCTGTCATCGACCTCGTCTGCCAGTCGTTCACCAACGCTCTCGCTCGGCTGGGCATCGACCCAACGCACCTCGACGCCCTCCTCCTGCAGGCGCTGTAGGAGGCGCCGCGCGCTGTGGAACTCGCTGCGCGTGGTCACGAGCTTCGGGCGCTCGCGCAGCGGCAACGCGGAGAGCCACTTCGCGACCAGCTCGTGTGTGCTCGTCCCGAGCGAGATCGTGCCGGGGTTCACATCCAAGAGCCTCGCGAATCCTGCGCGTACTTGTGCCGCGCGGGTTTGGGCACGCTCCCACTTTTTATCTACAAGCTCTGCGGCATCCGCAAATGCTTGCAGCTGCCCGCGCTCGGCGCAGTCCGGCCAGGCTTGATGGGAGTGACCTGTGAGCAGCAACCGCTCGCTGACGCGAAAGCGTGTGTAGTGCGCAGCGAGCGCGCGCGGGTCGATGCTGCTCACAGCTGCGCTCGAATGGCCCAGAGGTCTGGAAACAGCGGACGGAACAGCGTGCTGCGAAGATACTGCGCGCCGCTGCTGCCGCCGGAGCCAGGCTTTTCGCCGATGGTGCGCTCGACCATCTTCACGTGGCGATAGCGCCACTCTTGTAACCCCTCGTCGAGATCCACCAAGCGTTCGCACACCTGCGCGGTGAGGGCATCGCGGCGATAGACCTCCAGCAAAAGCGCCTGCATCGCAGGGCTTGGCGCGAGCGGCGCGCGCACATCGCGTGTCAGCAGCTCGCGCGGAACGGGATGACCTTGGCGATCGAGATAACGCGCGAATGCATCCCACAGTGTCGGCGCAGTCATGCGCCGCTCGAGCAGCGTGCGCTCGGTGCTGTGCTCGGGGTAGTGCGCGAGCGCAGTCTCGCGCTTGTGTCCCAAGACAAACTCGATCGATCGAAACTGCACCGATTCAAAGCCGCTCGATGTCGCGAGGCGCGTGCGAAACGAGCTGAACGAGGTCGGCGTCATCGTCTCGAGGATGTCTACCTGCGCGACGAGTGTCTTCAGGATCGTGAGAATTCGCCTCAGCCCAGCGAGCGCGTGATGGGTGTCGCCCTGCTCGAGCAGCTGCGCGAGCCGATCCAGCTCATGCAAAATCTGTTTGAACCACAGCTCGTAGACCTGATGGATCACGATGAACAAGAGCTCGTCGTGTTCCGGGCCGGCTGACAGCGGGTGCTGCGCGGCGAGCAGCTCATCCAGGTGCAAGTACTTGCCGTAAGTGAGCGCCATACGCCTAAGCGTGCCACGAACCGCTCGCCTACGCTTCACCTGGGCCGGCTGGGCCTACATTGTGTGTTTCCGTGATGGCAGTTCTTGACAGCGAGTAGCCGATCACGCGAGAGACGGCTGTGACCTCACAGTTAGTCGGTCCACTTCGTTTGTGTTGCTTGTTGTTCGTGACCTGCGCGGCTTTCACGGCGCGAGCCGACGCCGGTGCTGGTGCTGTGGAGTGGCGGCCCGAGTGGCGCCGCGTGAACCTGTTCGAAGGTCTGGCATTGATACCGGCGGGTGGGCTGCTCTGGGCGATCGAAACGCAATGGAAGCCACCTTCCGAGCCGAACTGGCGCGGCGGCATCGGTGCGGACGATCTCGCGCGCGAGCTGCTGCGAGGCGAGACCCGGGAGCTGCAGCGGACGGCGGCGAAGTTCAGTGACGTGTTGTTCATCGGTGGTGTGGTCGCCCCGATCTTGATCGACGTCGGCGTGGTCGCGCTCGGCATCCACCGCAAGCCCGACCTGGCTTGGCAGATGTTCTTGATCGATCTGCAATCACTGTTCGTCGCAGGCCTCGTCTCACTCAGCGCCGAGCACGGTGTAGGCCGCACGCGTCCTTTCGTCGAAGACTGCGGCGAAGATGGCGTCGTGCGCGACGACGAGGGCCGCACGTTCCAGCGATGCGGCTCCAGCTCCGAAACCAAGAGCTTCTTCAGCGGCCATGCATCGGCGACCGCCACCGTCGCTGGCCTCACCTGCATCCACCACCAACATTTGCCGCTCTACGGCGGAGGCTTCGCGGACCTCGCGCCATGCCTCTTCACGATCGCAGTTTCGGCGTCGACAGGCATGGGTCGCATCATCGCGGATCGCCACTGGACCTCGGACGTATTGCTTGGTTGGAGCGTCGGCGCACTGTCAGGTTATATATTGCCAGCGCTCATCCACTACGGCTGGTCAGACACCGGCCTCCAAGTGACACCGCTCGCAACCTTCGGCGGAGCACTCGGTCTCAACGTAACAGGCAAGCTCGATTGAGTGCGCCCTAGGCTCCGCAGACGAACAAGCGAGCCTAGTGCCGCCAAGAGCGGCAATGTGCCACAGGGGCTCCGACTTGCGTCGGGTTCGCACTAACATCTAAGTTGACTGTATGAGTACTCGAAGCTTGGTGGTTTTTATTGGTGTTTTTTATTGTGCGGACGCGGGGGTGGCGTTCGCGTGTGAGCCTAGTTATTGGTACTCGGAGGCGGACCCTACTTTGTCGACGAGCCATGTTCCGAGACTGTGCGCATCGAAATGGGCGGTTCCAAACGCTTGGAGCTGCCGGGCATCGCTGACAGCCCAAGCGAAGACGTCGAGCGGGTATTCACATACAAGCAAGCAGATAAACCCGGCACGATCACGTTCGGCTATTCCTTCAACCCATGTTCGGAGGAAGTCGGAGACTGCTCAGCCGCCCCAACAGCGGGCCGGCGCATTCATCCGCTCGGCACATGGCTCACCCTCATCGCATCTGCGGCACTCGTAGCACTCCGACGTCGAGCCCGTCGCACTCGCTGATCCAAACATCCAATCGCGCCGCGCTGATGCGTGGTGAGCTCGCTCAGGGGTACTAGGGGCGGCCGCTGTTGGCGGCGGCGTAGAAGTAGTAGGTGGCTGTGTAGGGGACTCTTACTCTTTGACCGACATGATTGGCTTCGCAGCCTGAGTCGGGGGCGACGCCGCCTTCGGTGTTTAGGCGATGGACGTATGTGATTTTGGAGAACATGCCATCGCCGCCAAAGCCTCTGGCTGTGAGGCGCAGCCAGGGGATCGTGCCATCCACCGGATATCTCAAAGGATCGCTGGCCGTCACGAAGCTGTCGTCGAGTCCTTCCCAGGTGGGTCCTTCGTAGTGATGACCAATGACACGGCCCCATCTGCCGAACAGCAGTGCGTCTGGGCGCTCGAAGGTCCAAGCGAAAGCGCCATTGACGCCCGCCGCACACGCGTAGACCTGGACACCTTCGGCATCTGCAACAAATGACACAACATTGCCGTCGGGCACTTTGATCTGGGAGGGCACATTCGGGGCGCGCGGCCGAGACAGCGCTTGCGTGGACACACCCACCGGTTCCTGCAGCTCCACAGCCTCTTCACAACCTGCAGCCATCAGCGGCATAGCGAGCACAGACCAAACGAACCGTCGGCAGCATTGCATAGGGGTCGCCTCCTGATCGCGCCAAACACCGGCGCAGGACTGCAGCTTGTGCAAGGCACGCGCCAGGGCTCTCGACCGAGCATAACGGGTGTACAAACTGTTCGATGCGCACGTGCGTCGGATCACAGTGAGCACGTTGCGCAGCGGTCGACATCGTGAGCGCAATCACTTGCACACAACCGATCTCGATCAACGGGCAGATCGCTGACGCCTATTCGACAGTCAGAGCGCCAACCAGCTCAGTCACCGGCGCAGATTCATCGCCGTCATAAGGACACAACCTGATGTCGGAGGCTGTGGGTCGAACGGAGCGACGTGGTCAGCAGGTTTTGTGATCGAGTCGGAGACTGACGGCTTCATCGCCGACGCCGAGAAAGCGCCAACAACGAACGGACTATGAACGTTGCCGCTCTCGGCGGCGCTCCTGCAGCGCGGCGATCACACGCATGAGCGTCGGGTCGTCGCGCCGCCGCTTGTCCAAGCGCTTGCCTTTACCTTGATTGCAGCGTGCGCATGCCACGCTGAGATTATCGAGCGCATCGCTGCCGCCATGATGTTTGGGCACGATGTGCTCCAGCGTGCCCATGGCGGGCTCGGCGGCGGCGAGCGGCACGCTGACCTTGCTCTGACAGTGGATGCAGCGGCCCACCCAATACTCGCGCCCACGCACGGTCACCTGCTCAAAGGTGTTGTCGCTCTCAGCGGCCAGTAGGAGCAGCGCTCGGGTTCGACCCATCCTTGAGTTGTGAGACAAACAAGCCCCGGCGCAAGAGCCTAAATAGCTTCTGGACACGAGAGAGCAACGCACATCACACCCGCGTGACGCAAGCTTCGGCTATGGTCGGCGCCGTGAGAAGCGGGATTTATCGTGGGTTGGCTTGCTTGTTGCTGCTGTTCGCCGCTGCGCCTGTGCGCGCGGGCAATGACGACGAGCTCTTTGTGGGCAATCAAGCAGCGCTGATGGGCGGTGCGGTCTCTGCGACGGTGAGCGACTCGAGCGCGACTTGGTACAACCCAGCCGGGCTCGGGAGCGCCGAGCGCGATCAGGTCGACGTGAGCGCGACGGTCTACACGTTGCGGCTCTACCACTCGCCCGTGTTCATACAGAGCACGGATGGCACAGCGACATCCGGAGCTGTGACCGAGCTCGTGGTCGCACCTGCGCAGGTCGCGTTCGTGCGGCGGCTGCGCAGCGGGCTCGCGCTGGGCGTCGGCTATTTCGTGCCGCGCTCGACCAACTACACGTTGCGCGAGTCGCTGCGTGTGGGCTCTGCCGCGGAGCAGAGTGATTGGCAGGTCGCCATCGCGGTCGCCGAGACACAGCACATCGGTGCGGTCGCGCTCGGCTACGCTGCCGCACCGGGCGTGCGCTTCGGCGCGAGCTTGATCGGTGGCTACAGCGGCGCGAGCAATTCTTTCATGTTGTTCGGCAGCGCGAGCCGCGCGGGCGAGACACGCGCGCTCAGCAGCGCCAACCTGATCGGCACGCAATCGCGCCTGACGCTGGAGCTCGGTCTCGGGATGCAGCTCGATCTCGGTGATCATCTGCGCATCGGCGTGAGCCTACGCAGCCCACAGCTGCTGCTCGACCTGTCGACCGATAGCCTTGTCAACATCGCCTCGGCGAGCATGGACACGCTTAGCAGCCGTCCGCGGCACACGCAGACCAGCGCGGGCTTCGATATCTGGCGCGCAGGGCGTGCAGGGCTCGCGCTGAGCTATCGCTACGCGCGCGGCCACATCAGCGCCGAGCTCGACGTGCACCCACCGCTGCGGAACACGACGCTCGGCATCGACCGCAACACATTGGTGAACGCGCGCATCGGTCTGTACCACGCGATCTCGCCGGCGTTTGCGCTCGGCTTCGGGTTGTTCACCGATCGCTCGAGTCAACCTGTCAGCTGGCAGGTCGTCAGCGTGCAGGGCGATTTCTACGGTGCCACCGCGGGCATCGAATACAGCAACGAGCACGCGTTGGCCGCGAGCGAACGTGCGAGCTCGCTGGTGTTCAGCAGTGTATTTGCGCTGCGGTATGCGTATTCGCCGGGCAAGCTCGGAACGTTCGTGGTCCACGCGGAGCAGCTGACGCAGATGCCATTCAGCTCGCAGCCTGGTGAGCTGAATGTGCATGAGCTGGGCCTGTACGTCGGCAGCGGCTTGCGCTTCTAGAGCGCGGACAGCGCTTGCTCGAGCGGCCCTGCTAAGTTCTCCGCCAAGCGCTCGTGGCCTTCTTTTGTCGGATGAATTCCGTCGGGCAGGTTGAGCTTGGGGTCCGCCGCGACGCCTTCCATGAAGAACGGAACGAACGCAACACCCAGGTCCTTTGCGACACGTGGATAGATCGCATCGAAGCCTTCGACGTAGCTCTGACCGTAACTCGGTGGGATGCGCATGCCGAGCAGCAGCACCGCAGCGCCGCGTGCTCGGATGCGCTCTACGATGGCGTGCAGGTTCTTCTCAACTTCCGCTACGGGCTGACCGCGAATGCCGTCGTTTGCACCCAGCTCGACGACGACCAGCGCCGGCTGTTGTTTGAGGATCCAGTCGACACGGCGCAGCCCGCCTGCGCTGGTGTCGCCGCTCAGGCCAGCATTGAGCAGCTCGAAGGGTTTGCCCCGCGCAGCGAGCGTGCGCTGCACGACGGATGGAAAAGCCTGATCGCTCGGCAAATGCAGGCCCGCCGAGATGCTGTCGCCGAGGAAGGCGACTTTCGGCCCGCTGACGGCAGGTGCAGGTGCTGGCGCTGCGACGGGCGCAGGTGCGGACTCCTGCGCGGGAGGTGTGCTGCAGGCAATCGTGGATAAGACGAGCAGTGCGCTTGCGCGCAATGCGTCTATGCGCTTCGATGAGCTGATCATGTTGTGCACGAGTCTTGTTTTCACGTGGCGCGCTGGCGACAGCTGTGTGTCGATGCTCGAGGGCACCGCATGCTGAGCGTAGATCGCTCGCCAGAGATGACAACTTCTACGCCGGCGCTCGAGTGCCGAGCCGTCAGCCGGCGCCTGCGCTCCGGTGATCAGCTGCTGAATGTGCTCGATCGCATCGATCTGCGGATCGAAGCTGCGGAAGCTGTGGCGATCGTGGGCCCTTCCGGCAGCGGGAAGTCCACTTTGCTCGGGCTGCTCGCGGGGCTCGACCGGCCCTCCGAGGGCAGCGTGCTGGTCTCGGGCACAGCGCTCGAGGCGCTCGACGAGGACGCGCTGGCGCTCATGCGGCGTGATCAGCTGGGCTTTGTTTTCCAGACCTTTCAGCTGCTGTCGAACCTCACCGCGCGTGAAAACGTGCTCTTGCCGCTCGAGCTGCACGGCGTCGCGCAGGCGCGCGCCCGCTGCGATGCGCTGCTCGCGCGCGTCGGTCTCGGTGCACGCGGGCACCACTACCCTGCACAGCTCTCCGGCGGTGAGCAGCAACGCGTCGCGATCGCGCGAGCATTCGCAGCCGAGCCACGCATCCTGCTCGCGGACGAGCCGACCGGAAACCTCGACCCACAAGCTGGCGCAAGTGTGCTCGAACTGCTGCTAGAGCTGCGCGCCCAGCACGGCAGCACCCTCGTAGTCGTCACACACGACGAACGCATCGCCGCCCGCCTGGACCGACGCATCCGCATCGAAGCCGGTCGCATCGTCGACGCCACCCTGCAGCCCACGGCGGCACCGTGAATACATCGCCGCAACACGCCCACGCGGAGCCGTCTCCGTCGCGCCGTCGCAAGCCAGCAGCAGCCAATGGCTTCAGCGTGTGCATATCGGACGCTGCGTGGCAAGGTGTTCGTGCTGAACTGTCGAGCACGAAGCAACCGGGGGCACTGCTGTGAGCTTTGGTTTGTTTTGGCGCAGCTTGTTGCGTGAGTCGCGCGGCGCGCGTGGGCGGCTGTTGTTCTTCGCGGCTTGCGTTGCGGTCGGTGTCACGGCGGTCGTGGGCGTCGCCGCTCTGAGCGACGCCGTCGAGCTGGGGATCCGCGGGCGCTCGCGCGAGCTGCTCGGTGGCGACCTGGCGGTCGAGTCGCGCACCGACCTGGGCGACACCTCACAGTTCTTCTCCCCGCAGCTGACAGCGGCGAGCCCCGCGCGACTCGAGATGCGCGTGCTGTCCACGATGGTCCGCAGCGCAGCCGGCTCGAGCCAGCTCGCCGAGCTCAAAGCGGTCGACATCACCCAGAGCACCTATCCGCTCGCGGGAGAGCTCATTCTCGACCCAGCGCGCCCGCTCGCTGAGCTGCTCGACGACAGCAGCGTGCTCGTTGCGCCCGCGCTGATGCAGACGCAGAAACTAAAGATCGGCGACAGCCTGTTCGTCGGCGGCCAAGCCTTTCGTATCGCAGGCTCAGTCGTCAGCGAGCCCGACCCGGTCACGTTCTCTTTCTCGTTCGGTCCACGCGTGCTCATGACCCGCGCGGCGCTCGAACGCACGGGTCTGCTCGGGCTGGGCCAGCGCGTACGCTTTCGCACGCTGCTGCGCTTCGCACCGAGCACGAGCGAAGCGACGTTGAAAACGCTGCAGCGCGAGCTCGAGGCGCGCATCCCGGGCGGCGGCACGTACGTGCGTGTCGAAACGCACGCGGACGCCCAGCCCGCCTTGCGCGAGACGCTGGAGCGCGTGGAGCGCTACCTCGGCCTGGTCGCGCTGCTGTCCCTGCTGGTCGCGAGCGTCGGCGTCGCACAGATCGTGTCGACCTGGCTCGTGCAAGCGACGCCGCAAACCGCCATCCTGCGTTGCTTAGGTCTGCGTCCGCGCGAGATCATGGCCCTGTACCTCGGGCACGTGCTGCTGCTCGCGCTTGTCGGCAGCTTGGGCGGCAGCGCGCTCGGCGCATCTTTGCCAGCATTGATCGCGTTCGCGCGTCCTGAGCTCCTGCCCAGCCCGATCGCAATCGCGCTGCCTTGGGCGGCGATGGCGCGCGGCTGGGCGCTCGGCGTAGGCGTCGCGCTGGTGTTCAGCCTGCCGCCGCTCACCGCCGTGTGGAAAGTCTCGCCCGCGCTCGTGCTGCGCGCCGAGATCGCCCCCTTACCGGTGCCGCGCGCGCTGCAGCTGACAGCAGCAAGCTTGCTGTTCGCCGGTGTGTTTGCAGCCGCGTACGCACAGACCGGGAAGCTGCCGCTCGCAGCGGCGTTCGCCGGCGGCGTGTCCGTGGTCGCAGCGCTGCTGTGGCTCGGTGCACGCGCGTTACTCTGGGGCATTGGCCGCTTGCCGCGCGAGCGCATGCCGGCGCTCTTGTGGCAGGGGGCAGCAGCGATCGCGCGACCCGGCGCAGGCGCCATCGGCAGCATCGTCGTGCTCGGCATGGGCACGCTCGTCGTGCTCGGCCTCAGCCTGGTGCAAGGCGTGCTGGCGCGCGAGATCGTCGATGCGCTGCCACCCGACGCACCGAGCGTATTCATGATGGACATCCAGCCCGATCAATGGCCGGGCGTAGAGCGCAGCTTGCACGAAGCCGGAGCGACAAGCGTGCAGAGCGTGCCCGTGATCATGGCGCGGTTACGCGCGGTGGACGGGCGCTCGGTCGAAACGCTGGTGCAGGAGCGCTCGGCGACCGCGAGCGACCAAGATCGCCCACGCTGGGTGCTCACGCGCGAACAGCGCATGACGTCGCTCGCGACCTTGCCGGAGAACAATCGCATCGTAGAAGGCGCGCTGTGGAGCGACCCCGCGCCGAACGAAGTCAGCGTCGAGGTCGACTTCGCGCGCGACATGGGCGCCCACCTCGGCAGCACGCTCACGTTCGACGTGCAGGGTGTGCCCATGGATTTCCGCGTCACCAGCCTGCGCACGGTGCAGTGGCGCAGCTTCTCGATCAACTTCTTCCTGGTGGTCGAGCCCGGCTATCTCGATGACGCACCACAGTTCCGCTTCGCCGGCGCACGCCTGCCGCCGTCAGCGGAGCAACCGCTCCAGGATGCGCTCGCCAACGCGTTTCCAAACATCAGCGTGCTGCGCGTGCACCAGCTGATCGATCGCGCCGCCGCGCTGTTCGAACAAGCCGCATTCGCCGTGCGCTTGCTCGGCGGCTTCGCCATCGTCACCGGCTTGATCGTCCTGACAGGTGCCGTTGCAGCTTCGCAACTGCGGCGTGCACGCGAAGCCGCGCTGCTCAAAGTGCTGGGACTCACCCGCATACGCGTAATCGCGATGTTCGCGACCGAATACGCGCTGTTGGGCGCGGTGTCGGGTCTGATCGCCGCGCTCGGGGCTTACACATTGTCTGCCCTCTTCACGCGCGGCGTCCTCGACCTCGACACCCCACCCTCATTGCTCGTCTGCGCGATCGGGTTTGTCGCCACGATCGTGTTCTCGCTCGGGGCAGGCTTACTCGCCAGCGCCCGCGCGCTCAACGTGCCTCCACTCGAAGTGTTCCGCCGCTAAAGCCTGGCGATCACGCTGTCGCCGCGGGCACGACATCGAAACCGAGCTGACGCACCAGCCCAAAGCTCTCATCCATCACGCCGGTATGTCTCCCGGGTCACACCGAGCTCATGACGCGCTGGAGTTGATCGTGATCGACCCGCGGGTAAGCGACGTGCACGCCGCGCTGGCGCGCGCTATTTCTGATTCGCGCTGCGGACACGCTATGGGTCGAAAATGTGCCGGGAGCGTTCAGCCCTAAAGCGTTCTGCGACGCGTACGTCGGAGCCAAACCAGCGCTGCGGCGACCCAAAGACACCAGAGCCCCGAGTGGCCGCTCTGAACGCCGCAGCTCGTTGACGCGGGCACGCGCGCATCGGAGCCGCTGCTGCAGCCCGCGCAATGACCCGCAGTGGGTGCGCTGGCCTGACGGTGATTTGCGGTGCGCGGCTCATCACCCAAGCCGAGCGCGACGCGCTCACTCGCGACGTCTGACAACAACTCGAGCTCAGCAAGCTGTGTCAGCGGCGCGCCGTGGTTACGCTCGATTGTCAGGCGATACATGCTGTAAGGCGTCGGTCGCGCGAGAGCGAACACGCGTGTCTGCCTGCGCCACGCGAAGCTCTGCCCACGTTTTGTGTCGACGATAGACCAGCTCACACCGTCGTCGGATCCGCTGAGCGTCCAGTCCGCGGGATCGCGGCCGGGCTCGTCGTTCGCCGATGTCAGTGTGTACATGTCGATGGCGTGTCGCTCAGCGTTTGCGAAGCGATATTCCAAGTAGCCGTGATCTGCGCCGACGAGCCACTTGGTCGCGGAGTCGTCGTCGAACGCTTTGGCAGCCACCTCCCCCGCGCCGCTGTTTTCCGCGCTCGCGCTCGCGCTGCCTGCCCAAGCGCGATCGATCGCGGGCTGCGGCGGAGCGTCGGTCGTCGTCGCAGAGCGCGGCTGTGGCGCAGCGCCGCTGCCCCACGCGGACGGCAACGGTCCCATCTCGAGCTCGAGCTCTCCGCCAGCAGCGACTTCGGCGTGCTCCAGGAACGCACGCTCGAGCGAAACGCCATTCAAGCGTGCGCGTTGAATAAAGCGGTTTTCAGCGCTGTTGTCGTGCGCGATGACAGCAAAGCGATTACCATTCTCCAACTTGATCGTCGCTTTGGCGAACAACGGCGAGCCGATCGCGTACTGCAGCTGACCGGGCGCCGCAGGATAAAAACCGAGCGCACCGAAGACGTACCAAGCGGACATCTGACCATTGTCCTCGTCGCCGAGATATCCGCCGCCGTCCGTTCCAGGCCCGTACAAACGGCTGAGCGCGTCGCGTGCGAGCGCCTGTGTCCGTGCTGGCGCTCCGGCGTAGTCGTACATATAGATCATCGAATGCACAGGCTCGTTCGCATGTGCATACTGGCCCATGCCCGTGTCGAACGCCTCGCGCATCTCATGGATCACGTTGACGTAACCACCGGGCAGAAACTCCGGGCTCGCCGCAAACACAGTGTCGAGCTTCTGCGCCAGCGCAGACTGACCTCCGTAGAGGTTCGCCATGCCGCGTGGATCGTGCGTCGCTGCGGTGACGTAGTGCCACGCGCAGCCCTCGGTAAACTCGTGACCCCATTCGTTCGGCTTGAAGGCTTCGTCCGACGTTCGATACGACCCGTCCGCGTGACGTCCGCGAAAGAAGCCTACGCTGTCAGAATACAAGCTCGCGTAGCCGAGCGAACGCGAATGAAAGTAGCGAGCGTGTGCTGGATCGCTGAGCGCCGCAGCCATGCGCGAGATCAAGTAGTCGTTGGTTGTGTCTTCGAGATGCCAAGCCGCTGATTCGCCCGCATCCTCCAGTGGGACATAACCGAGGAAGATGGAGCGGCGATTGCCTTTGCGCCCGTAGTTGTTGTACTCGGAGTACACGAGCGCATTCTTGAGCATCGACTCATAGGCAGCTTGTGCGTCGAAGTTTAAGACACCCTTCAAGTAAGCTTCGCCGAAGATCGTGTCCGAGTGCGAGCCCACCATGCAGTCCAACGCGTCGGGCCCCGCCCAGCGCGGCACCCAACCGACGTCTTTGTAGACATTCACGAAACCGTCGAGCACTGTGCCTGCGAACGACGGAGCGAGCAGCACGTAGAGCGGCCAGGCCGCGCGATAGGTGTCCCAAAAGCCGTTGTTTGTGTACAGCTTTCCATCGCGCAGCTTACGGCTGAAGGGACTGAAGTGCTTTGGGCTGCCCGCGACGTCTTCCCACATCGAGGTCGGGTACATGCCCACCCGATACAGATTGGAATAGAACGTCACGCGTTCGGCATCACTTGCACCTTCGATCTCGATCCGACCGAGCCACTGGTCCCAGTCAGCTTGCGCTTCGGAAGCGACCTGCTCGAAGCTACGATCGCGTAGCTCGCGCTCTACGTGCGTGCGCGCTTGCTCCGTGCTGATGTAAGAAGTAGCGATGCGCAGCAGCACCACCTCGCCAGCTTGCGTAGCGAAGCCGACGGCTGCATTGGCGCCGCCATCCGGAGGATCTGTCACCACATCGATCGCTTTGTCGACCGTCGCGTAGAAGTACATGCGCGGGTTGCGTTGATCGATGTGCCCGGAGATCACACGCCCTTCACGGTCGACCGCGAGCTCACCACTCGCCGCATCGACCGTGTCGAACAAGATATGCGCTTGCTCTGCGCGAGGAAACGTCAAGCGCATGATCGCGCCGTGATCGCTCGGCGCGATCTCGGCACGAATCCCCGAGCCAGTGAGATCGACACGATAGTGGTAGGGCCGCGCGACCTCTCGATCGTGCGTAAACGCGTCGGCGCGCTCGACTGGATCGACGCGCATCCGGCCCAGCATCGGCATGATCTGCAGCTGCGCGAAGTCGCCGAGCCACGGGCTCGGGATGTGACTGATCGCAAATGCTTGGATCGCCGAATGGTCGTACCGATACAGCCAGTTCGTCGCCGCGGCGTTCGTCATCGGAGTCCAGAAGTTGAACCCGAATGGCCGAGTCGTCGCGGGGATCGTGTTGCCCCGGGAGTAGTCTGGCGTCGAAGCCGTGCCGCGCAGCGGATTCACCGCTTCGGACGGCCGGGCTTGTGCCGCTGCAGCCGAGGCTGCAGCGAGCACGAGAACACAGGACAACCACAAACCGTTACGCATCGACTTGCCTCACGTTGAGGCGGTGAAGACTAGCACGCGCCGCACTGCAACCTGCCAAAACAGTTCTCAATGCCGGAGGGACAAGGGAAGTCTTGTGTCTTCGTATCCAAGAACTGACCGGTGCCGTCGCCGCAGCTCGTGCAGTGCAGCTGGCATTCGTCGTAGTCGCAACCGGTGCAGGAGGCATCGTAGGTGCCCTGCTGGATGACAACGCTCACGGGATCGCGACAACCCAACGTACCGTAGCAATTCGCGATGATTTGACCGCCTCCGCATGATCCGCGCAGCGAGCTGCTCGGGCTGCCGCCAGTTCCATTTCCGCACTTTTCGCAGGTCAGCGTGCTTCCATCGTAGACGCATCCTTCGCAACTGTTGCGATACGAGCCCGCAGGCAATGGCAATGAGCACGCCATGCGCGAGCCTGCAGCTACGCAGGATTGACCGCTAGGACACTCATCCATTTCGCCGTCGCAGTTGTTGTCGATGCGATCTCCGCACACCTCGTCGCTGCCGCGTCCTTCACGCGCGGAACATCTGACGGCTTCCTTCCCGCTGCACTCATAGCTGCCGGTGTTCATGCACGCGCCCACGCCTGCACTGCACGACGCACCAGGTGACGCCGACAACCTCGTGCAACCACCACAGGCATTCGCGACGCCATCGTCCACCATGCCGTTGCAGTCATTGTCGCGACCATCGCAGCGCTCCGCGGTCTCGCGCGAGCCAGTGTTTGCGCACATCGCGTTGCACTTAGACGCGCTGCCGAGCAGCATGTCCGTCGTACAACGATCCCCGTCGTCGCACGACGACGGGCAAGGCTGATTGCTCGCGGGATCACACGTCTCGGAGCCCGTGACGACGCCATCGCCGCATTGGGTCTCGCAGTCGTCGTCGTTCGCTGCATTCGCGCCCGGCGGACAACACTCGTCTCCCGAGGTCGGGCGCGTAACAGGCGTCGACGCGCACATCGCATTGCACTCTGCTGCGCTGCCCGAGAGCTTGTCGGTCGTGCACGGATCGCCGTCGTCGCAGCTCGTCGGGCAAGGTTCGTCCGGGCTCATCGCCTCGCAGATCTCAGGCGCATCGACGACGCCATCCCCACAACTCTTCGAGCAATCCGTGTCTTCCGGGTACTTGCAACCGGCCGCGCAGCAACCGTCATCGGGCAAGCATTCCGTGACCTCCGATGCTTCGCAGCTCGCGGTGCAACTCGCAGCGTCTCCGACGAGCGTGCTGAGCTGGCACCCATTCGGCGGCTCGCACGTGCTGGGACAGTTCCCGTCGCACAGCTCGTCTGCATCGACCACGCCATCTCCGCAGATCGGCGCCGCCGGTGGAGCAGCAGCGTTGCCTGCGCTCGCTGTAGCGCCTGTCACGGACTGCTGTGCGCCGCCGCCTGTACCCGCAGCGCTCTTATCGCCTGCAGCGCCCGCTAGCCCGCTTGCAGCGTTGTTGCCCGAGCTCATCTTAACGGCTTGGTTCTTCGAGGCTGTCCCGCCGGTGTTGCTCTCGCCTGTCGCTATCGTCGGGCGCCCGGCGTCATCCCCCAGCGTTCCCTCGCCAGCGGAGCCGGTCGTCGAGATACAGCGTTCGTTCATCCGCAGCGTCCCGGGTGGACACTTCGTCTTGCAGGCCGCTGTGCACAACACCATCACTGTCAGGATAAACAGCGACGACGCAGCCCGTTGCAACTTGGCCAATGACTCGCACTTGTTCATACGTGCATATCGACGCACCGCGCTGTCATCGCAGCGTCGCCCCATTGATTTGTTGCTCGACGCTAAGTCCCGTCGTGCACTCAGTCAACGCGCCGATCGCTGGTAGTTGCATGCTCGCCGCTTGCCGCGGCGGATCCGCGGCGCGCACAACCGCCAACACTGCGCGGCGTGCGATCCTTTAGCGATTCGCATGATTGCGGCGGTGTATGCTCGCGCGCTTACCGACAGCACACGGCGAGCCAAAACCGTGCCTTGACGGGCTCTACGCGCGGCGCGCTCGATCAGCTCAGCTGTCGCGACTCGTCCGTCGATGAAGTGATCGACCTGTTTGAGCTACATCCCTTACGGCGTTACGCTCACACTGGTGCCTGACTTATCGCAGAGCCTCGGCATACAGAACAAAGGCAGCTTCTTCATCTACCTGACACTCGCCTCACTGTTCACGCGCTTCGTCGCAGGCAAGCTGGCAGACAAACGAGGCCGAGTCTGGCTCTTTCAGATCGCGATGGCTGTGCTGGTGGTAGCGATGCTGCTGATGTCGGTGGCTAGCAGCCCGTGGCTGCTAGCCATTGCGGCGATGGTGTATGGGCTCGCTTCGGGCCTCATCTCGCCCGCATCGTCATCGTGGACGGCTGAGCTGAGCCATCCCAAGCACCGAGGCAGAGCCATGGCGACGATGTTTATCGCGCTCGAGGTCGGGATCGGCAGCGGCGCCGTCCTGTCAGGTTGGGCCTACGCCGACCAGATCGAGCGCATTCGCTGGCTGTTCGCGGGCGCAGCGCTCACCAGTTTGGTGGGTCTCATCTACCTACTCGCCTACGAGAGAGCGGCGTATATCGCGTCGCGGACCTGACGCGGGAAGTTACCCATCATACCCTCGATCGCTGTGTTGGTGAGGCTGACGATGACCAAGCGCTGTGCGGGATCTACCAACCAGTTGTGTCCCCACACACCACCCCAAGTCCACGCGCCAGCTGAGTGAGGTGTCTGCGCAGCTGCAGGATCGAGCAGCACCGCGCCTCCGAAACCAAAGCCCCAACCAGGACCGAGCACCGTCGGAAGATCTCCAGTTTGGTTTGTGACCATGGCGCGTGCAGTCGGGCTGGACAGCAGCTCACCTCCACCGCTCCGCACGAGCTCCAACACGCGCAGCAATGCATGTTGATCATGCAGCATCCTGCATATGAGTCATCTCTCCGGCGTCGACCTCAACCTGCTGCCTCTGCTGTCCGCGCTGCTCGCCGAACGCCAGCTGACGCGTGCCGCGCGCCGCGTCGGGTTGTCGCAGGCGGCGGTGAGCCGCGCGCTCGGTCGGCTGCGCCTCTTGCTCGACGACCCACTCTTGGTTCGCACGGGCGCGAGCTACACGCTCACTCCCCGAGCAGAGGCGCTGCGCGAACCTGTGCGGCGCGCAGTCGCCTCCGTCGAGGCCGCCCTCGCACCGCAATCCGCATTCGAGCCAGCAAACGCAGAGCGCGTGCTGCGCGTCTACGCGG
>Ga0114940_10000085_pt1 | contig 57661 bp, 46 predicted proteins | sample ColdCreekSource_FD_87195 | JGI IMG/M metagenome (GOLD analysis project Ga0114940, IMG submission 87195) | Groundwater microbial communities from Cold Creek, Nevada to study Microbial Dark Matter (Phase II) - Cold Creek Source | ecosystem: Environmental > Aquatic > Deep subsurface > Groundwater ...
CGTCGTTTGAATAAAGATTATGAAGTATTACCTGCAACTTCTGAAACTATGATTCGAGTCGCTATGATTCGCCTTATGTTAAGAAGACTGGCATAATTTAATACTTTTCAGACATCCTCTAAGTAGAGATCGCTTAAGAAGAATACTAAAAAAAAAGATATCGTTGGAAAAGAACTAAACAAAGTAACAGAAAGAAGCAAAACCAAGAACTAAAGCAGGTCAAGCAAACTGATCTAGCAATGCTGGAAATAGCAGCTTCGGAAGGAACAATTGAATTGAAATATTTAGATGAAGCAGGGTTTTGTTTATGGAGTCCAGTGAGCTACAGTTACAGCAAAATTGGTCAACAGAAATCAATGGAACAGACTCAAAAGAGATATGGTTCGAGAATTAGTATCATCGGTTTATGGCAAGTAGGAGAAAGTTACGGCGCGTTTTGAGTAAGAGTACTCTTACTCAAAAGCCGCCTTTTGAATATGGTCTTGCTCAAGGAGGATTCAAAGGCAAAAGTTATATCAAAATAATGGATTGGTTTGCTCACAAAGCAGGCTCTTTATTCCAAGAAACAGGAAAATTAACTGTCATTGTTCAAGATAATAGTCCCATACATAAGAGTAAAGAAGTTCGCGCCTGTTGGCAGCGTTGGTCAGAACAGGGTCTGCTACTATTTTTCTTACCTGCTTATTGTTCTGATCTCAATAAGATTGAAACACAATGGCATCAAATCAAAACCCATGAAATGGCAGGGCAAATATTTGACAATGAGTATGATTTAGCAATGACAGTCATACAAGGGATGAAAAATCGCAGTGAAATAGGTAATTATCAACTAGAACGTTTTATATTTAATTCCGCCTAGCTACTTAGCTAATGTTAGCATGACTAAGCAAAGCTTATCGTTTAATAGATGGGTTTAAAACCTCGGCTTCTTGCTCAATAACCTTAAGCGGGGTTTCGCCGCCAACGGTTTTTCGCACTTTTAAGCCGATTCTTCAATGCTTACATTTAATATGTTACGATGTAAAATATGACTGAGCGCGCTTACAAATACCGATTTTTTCCCACTATCGAGCAAGAAAATCTCTTGCGACGAACAATGGGTTGCGTGCGCTTGGTGTACAACAAAGCCTTGGCGACTAAAACCGAGGCTTGGTATCAGCGACAAGAGAGAATTGACTACAAACAAACCTTTAGTCTTCTGACTAGCTGGAAAAAGACCGACGGCTTGGACTTTCTTAATGAAGTTAGCAGCGTCCCTTTGCAGCAATGTCTTAGACATCTGTACAAGGCATTTGCTAACTTTTGGGGTAAACGTGCTAAGTATCCAAGGTTTAAAGCCAAGCGCAATGGCGGTTCGGCAGAATTTACCAAGTCGGCTTTTAAATTCAAAGATGGGAATCTTCGGCTGGCTAAATGCCAAGAACCATTGAATATAACCTGGTCTAGGTTTTTGCCCGAAGGATGTAGTCCTTCTACTGTCACAATCAAGCTTGAACCCTCTGGTAGATGGTTTGTTTCTCTGCTGGTAGACGATCCAACTGTTCAACCATTGCCACCAACTGAGAATAAGGTTGGTATTGACGTTGGTATTTCTAGTCTGCTGACTACCAGTGACGGACAAAAAATAGCCAATCCAAAGCATTTTAATCGGCTGTATCAAAAGCTTAAAGTAGCGCAGAAGGAACTGAGTCGGAAAACCAAAGGCTCTAGTAACCGATCTAAAGCGCGACTTATCGTTGCCAAGATACACGCCAAAATTAAAGATGCTCGTACCGATTTTCTGCACAAGTTGACTACTGAACTGGTGAGAAATAATAGCGTAATAGCTATTGAAGACCTGGACATAAGAAACATGGTCAAGAATCACAAGTTGGCTCGGTCTATCTCCGATGCAGCTTGGGGAGAAATGTTTCGTCAGCTTGAGTATAAATGCGAATGGTACGGGCGGAAATTGGTCAAAATTGACCGATTTTTTCCTAGCAGTAAGAGGTGTAACCATTGTGGGTTCGTGATGGATAAATTGCCTTTGACTATCCGTAGTTGGGATTGCCCTGACTGCGATACCAGAGACATTGACAGGGATATCAATGCAGGAAAAAATATACTCGCTGCGGGACTCGCAGTGATCGTCTGTGGAGCGGACGTAAGACCTAATAACTATAGTGTTAGCGGGCAGTTGCCAAAAACCCCTGAGCGTAGTCGAAGGGGAAAGAAACAGAAACCTAAGTCGTGAGTCTTAGGAATCCCCTCGCGACGCGACGTAAGGAGCTAATCCTTTAGGGCTTTAGGCTGGGGAGGATGTCAAAATATCTACTTTATTTAGGTTCATAGGTTTAATAGTGGCACAGGTCGTAGTCGAAAATGTCTATAAAAGCTACTCTCGCGGGAAAGTAAATCGAGTTGCTCCAGCTAAACATCAGCCAGACATCACTCTCAGCAATGATCTAAGTAAAGATCTCAGCAAAGGTAAATTTAAGCAGGTTAGCGTGCTGCGAGATATTAATTTTACTGTGGAGGATGGAGAATTCTTAGTCTTGGTGGGCCCCTCTGGCTGCGGGAAAAGTACCCTCTTGCGGTTACTGGCGGGTTTGGAGGAGTTGACGGGGGGTAATATTAAAATTGGCGATCGCTTGATTAACAATTTGCCTCCCAAGGCTAGGGATATTGCGATGGTGTTCCAAAATTATGCCCTATATCCTCACCTGAATATTTACGATAATATTGCTTTTGGTCTACGGCGTAATTCCCAGACAGAGGGCAAAGACGCAGTTAATTCTGGTTGGGGGGAAAGAGTTTTAACAGGTATCACTCGCTATGCTCCTCGCAGCATGAGGTATTTGTCGGCAAAAGAAAAGCAAGTAAGGGATCGAGTGCGTTATGTAGCGAGTTTATTGCAGATTGAGCCGTTATTAGCCCGTTTACCCAAGGAGTTATCTGGAGGGCAAAAGCAACGGGTAGCTCTAGGAAGAGCAATCGCCCGTAATCCCCAAGTATTCTTGATGGACGAGCCATTATCTAACCTAGATGCCAAGCTCAGAACCCAAACCCGCGCTCAAATTGTCCAGCTTCAGCGACAGCTAAAGACTACCACAGTTTATGTCACCCATGACCAGACAGAAGCCATGACGATGGGCGATCGCATTGCCGTGATGAACAATGGTCAAATTCAGCAAATTGCCCCTCCCTTAGAGATTTACGAACGACCTGCAAATCGTTTTGTCGCCGAGTTTATTGGCTCCCCACCCATGAATTTTTTACCCGTAGAACTAGCATCTCCTCTCCAGTTAGTTAGTCCCCACTTTACTTTAGATTTACCTGATACTTGGACAAAACCCCTGGAACATAGCCAAGCAAAATCCCTAATTCTGGGTATTCGTCCCCAACATTTAACAGTGGATACCCCCAGCCAAAGTAATGTTCAAATTGAGGTAGATTTAGTAGAAGCTTTGGGGAATGAAACCTATATCTCCGCTCATCTAACAGCACAATCTGAGACTACCCTAACGGTATCTCTCCCCGCCGAGCAACCAGTCAGAGTCGGCGATCGCCTCTGGTTAAAGATTAACCCCACTAAAATCCATCTTTTTACCGTTGATGATGGACAAGCGATCCGAAGGGTAGGCGGAGCCTAATCGCTTTTTAATACCAATTCTCTATGAAAATGCATTAAATCAAATTAAACTCTTTGCGTCTTTGCGTCTTTGCGTCTTTGCGCGAGAAAATACAGCCATGATTAAAACACCGAATTGGGTCAAAAATGCCGTTTTTTACCAGATATTTCCCGATCGCTTTGCCAGAAGTGAATCTAAGCTGCCAGGACAATGGCAAGCTACCAACTATGAACCTTGGGACGCAACTCCGACTTACCAAGGATACAAGGGAGGCAACCTCTGGGGCGTAATTGAGCAGTTAGATTACATCCAGGATTTAGGGGCAAATGCGATTTACTTCACACCGATTTTTCAGTCGGCATCTAATCATCGTTATCATACCCATGATTATTATCAAGTAGACCCGATGTTAGGAGGCAATGCTGCCTTTGCTGCCTTAATTAAAGCTGCCCACGAACGAGAGATTAAAGTGGTACTAGATGGAGTATTTAACCATGCTAGCCGTGGCTTTTTCTTCTTTAACGATATTTTAGAAAATGGTCCTCACTCCCCTTGGTTAGATTGGTTCAAGGTTTCCGATTGGCCTTTATCCGCCTATGACGGTGATAAACCTGCTCACTATGAAGGTTGGATTGGCGATCGCGCTTTACCTGAATTTAATCATGACAATCCCCAAGTCAAGGAATACATCATGCAGGTAGCAGAATACTGGCTTCACCAAGGTATTGACGGCTGGCGTTTGGATGTACCAAATGAAATCGATACCCCAGGATTTTGGCAAGAATTTCGTGATCGCGTCAAGGCAGTCAACCCTGAAGCCTATATTGTGGGCGAAATTTGGGGTGATGCTAGTCCTTGGCTAGATGGAACTCAGTTTGATGGGGTGATGAACTATCGCTTTACCGAAGCAGCGATCGCTTTTGCGGGGGGAGAAAATTATTTACCTGAGTTTTGTCGCGAGGAACTAAAACCTTATCCACCGATTTCTGCTCCTGAATATGCTTTACGAATCGATGCATTATTGAAGCTCTATGACTGGGAAATTCAGCTAGCTCAACTCAATTTATTAGATAGCCACGATACTCCCCGCATGTTGACGACAGTAGGAGAAGATAAAAGTAGCTTGATCCTCGCAACCATGCTGATGATGACTTTTCCTGGTGCGCCTAGCATTTACTATGGGGACGAGGTGGGTTTATTAGGAGGCAAAGATCCTGATTGTCGTCGTGGCTTCCCCAAACCTGAAACTTGGGATCGGGAGATTTTACAAGCTTATCAACAGCTAATTGCCCTCCGTAATCAGTATGCAGCTTTGCGGACGGGTAAATATAAAACCCTCTATGCAGAGCAAAATTTATATGTCTTGGCACGTATTTTAGATCAGCAAGAAGCGATCGCAGCGGTAAATGTTGGCACAGAACAAGTTAGTGCTATTTTTGCGGTCACTGAATTACAGTCCCAATCTGAAAAAATTGTCTATGGTTCAGGGAAAATAAACTGGCATTGTACTGCGGAAGGGAAAAGCATTGAGTTAGTTATTCCCGCTAGAAGTAGCATGTTAGTTGTTAGCTAAGTAGTCGTGCAAAATTAATTACCTGGTTAAGATCGGGGAAAGGGGAAAGTAGTACCTCATGGTTCTGAGAATTTCTCTGTTTTGGTTTAAGTTAATCAAAATTATTCTCATTTACTACCGAAATAATTGTATCTTAAAAACTCAGAAGATATTTTGAGCAAATATGACCCTTACCCTTACCCAATCAGACTTTAGAGAACTTTATGAAAATACTCAATTTACTGAAATAGAAATCGCTCCCGATTTGTATGAAATAAAAGGTGAAATCCCTAAATTGCTGGGCAATGGTCAATTTTGGGAGATTGATTTGTGTGAAGGTAGTGGATTGTTCGGTGACACTTGGCAAACGTCTAATGGTCACAAATTTTACAATTTGGAAAGAGAGCATGAAGTAGAGATCTGTTTGTGGATTCCAGCCCATAACAGCAAACAAAATGGACGTTACACTTTATTTGGTAGTGGCATCGCACCCCAAGAAATTTGGCAATCCCCTGCTGATAGAAAAGGAGTGCATCTATCAATTGGCTTCGAGCCAGATTTAATAAAAAACCTTTATCGCAATGCTTCTGGAGAGCTACCGCCAGAATTACAACTACTAATTAAATCAAATGATTGGCAACAGTGTTGGCGCGATCGCCCTCTTAATTCTAAGATTATCAGTATTGTGGGCGACATTTTTGCTTGTCCTTTTCAAGGATTAACTAAGCAAATGTATATTCAAGGGAAAACATTAGAGTTACTAGCATTGCAACTTGAATCGTTAAAAAATGATAACCCCAGTAAAGTAAATAATTATCATCTTAAAAAGCATACAGTAGAGAAAATCTATCAAGCAAGAGAATTATTGCTACAGAATTGGGAAAATACGCCTTCAATCTTGGAAATAGCACAACAAGTCGGAATAAGCGATCGCACCTTACGGCGTGGCTTTCAGTCAATCTTCGGTGCAAGTCCCATCGCCTATCTCATTAACTACCGTTTAGAACATGCCGAACAAATATTGCGTCATCTAGATTTAACCATAGCCCAAATAGCTCGTGAGGTTGGCTATTCCAGTCCTTCACGGTTTGCTGCTGCTTTTAAGCAAAAGTTTGGCATAAGTCCTAGTGAGTGTATGAAGGGTAAAAAAATTGGCAATTTTTAACTTAATGCTCATTCAACTGACATTGCTATCTCCCAAACCTCATTTCACAATCAGATTTCTAACTTGCTTCACTCGTAATGATAACGACAAGCCAGGACTGCGATTAACTATAATCTGCTCGATTTTTGGGTTTTCAGGCTCTTTTTTCTTCTTCTTGCTCAATCTCTAACTCCTGCTGAAGTTCTGATAAACTTTGAGGCTGAATCTTGCCGTTCTTCGACTCTTCCATCGCATCTAAAAGCCTTCGGGCATTTTGCGGAGAGCGGAAAAGGTAAACTGTCTCTACTAAACTAACTAAATCTGATTCGGCAATTACAGCTACATTTTCGCCATTTCGGCGATTAATTAGATAAACTTGATGATTTTCAGCTACTAAGTTCAATAAATTAAAAAAATCATTTCTCGCATCAGTCGGGGATGTTATTTGGTAATCAAACATAAATTAATGTACCTAACAATGTACGTTAATTATAAAAGATTAGTTGTCTAGTAACCAACCTTGTTGACTGACTGAAAAGCGATCGCATTATCTATTGCCTTAAAAAAGTTCAGAATTGTTGATAAAAGTGCTGTGTAGATAATTGCCAGGTAAAAAGTCCGTTTTTGGATAGTTCCTGTCCGTTTGTGTACTAGACCAACCGTGTGTAATTCCGTATACTGAGCTTCACTGATAATTGCAAAATAATCTTAATAAGAAATATTTTGTTTATAAGAAATAATGGGGAAATATCAAGGATTATTATTATTTTTAGGTATATTTTTAGGCAGTTTGTCAAAGCGATCGCTTAATTATTTAGTCTGGTTTGGTTTATTTGGTTTGTTAGTAGCTCCTACAGCATTAGCAGAGAAGTCAACCGTAGGGGCGATTCGCGAATCGCCCTTACAAGAAGTAGAGGCGAGCAATCATTCGTCCGTACAGAATTTAGCCCAGAATCCTCAGCTAACCAGGGTTACAGGAGTCGAAGTCAAACAAACTCCATCAGGACTGCAAGTAATCCTCAAGACTCCTCCAGGACAGGCAAAATTAGTGCCGTTAATCTTGCCAGAAGGAAATAACCTGCTGGTGGAAATTCTCGATGCGACTTTAGCCTTCGGGATCAGAAATGGTGTAACCAAAACCAATCCCGCGCCAGGAATATCTCAAGTGAAGGTGGCTAAAATTGATGCTACCAGTGTTCGTGTAACCATCACGGGAGCGACCCAGCAACCACCAACAGCGGCAATAGTGTCGGGCGGGCAAAATTTAGTCTTAAACGTTACTCCCAAAGCTACAGCACAAACTAAACCAGAGCAAGAGATTGAAATTGTCGTCACGGGACAAAGAGAAGAAGATAATTATACTGTACCCAGTTCTAGTGTGGGAACTAGGACAGATGCAGCGATTAAAGATGTACCTCAATCGATTCAGGTAATTCCGCAACAAGTGATTAAAGACCAGGGAGAAACCAACTTTAACGATGCACTACGTAATGTTAGTGGGATTGCTAAAACTGGTAGAGAAGAATTTTTAATTCGTGGTTTTAGCGGATTTGATAGTGTTCGTCGTAACGGTGCTGACGTTGGGGTAAACGCTGGGGGTCAAAACTTTAGTCTAGCTGATGTAGAACAGATTGAAGTGTTGAAAGGACCTGCTGGGGTACTCTATGGCAGTGGTGAACCTGGTGGTGTTGTCAACATTACTACTAAACTGCCTTCAGCCGAACCGAGCTATGAATTGCAAGCAATAATTGGTAATTTTGATTTCTATCGTCCAAGCCTCGATATTACAGGACCACTCAATGAAGATAAAACTATTTTGTATCGCTTCAATGCCTTCTATGAAAGCTCAGGCTCATTCGTTGATTTTGTCGAAAACGAGGAATTTGGTTTTTATCCTGTTTTAAGTTTTGAATTAGGCAAAAATACCACCTTGACTTTGGAAGGAAACTATCGAAAGGATACTACCAACGAGAGTATATTCGTTGGCGGTTCAGATGGTTTACCCGCTAGGGGGACAGTTTTACCAAACCCTCTTGGAGAAATACCCCGCTCTCGCAACACAGGAGAACCTGACTTTAACGACTCTAGGTTTGTTGAGTGGAATATTGGTTATCGACTCGAACATCAGTTCAATGATAATTTATCGATAACCAATAGCTTTACGGCTAATATTCTTGACAACTATGGACAAGGAGTTCGCCCAGATGTTCTAGAAGAAGATAACCGAACTCTTCCCCGAATAGGTGAAGTAAATATTGGCAGTTCAGAAAACTATACTTTACAGACAGATTTGTCGGGTAAGGTAAAAACTGGAATTGTGCAACACGACCTTTTGCTAGGGGTAGAATTGGCTCGTAATAACAACGAAGCTACCTTTCTATCTGATGAAACAGTAGCTTCACTGGATATATTTAACCCAGTTTATGGCAATGTACCTAACCTAGATGATTTTGAATTGGCATTTGGCAGCCGTAGCACAGATGACACAATTGGAGTCTATGCCCAAGACTTACTTTCGATTGGTAAGAAAGTGAAAGTTATCGTAGGAGGACGTTTTGATCGGAATTTTCGTAAATCTACAGAATTTATAACTTTAGAATCTGGAGAAATAGGAGATGGAGAAACAATTGAAGAAGATCCTGTAAACTCTTTTAGCCCCCGCCTGGGGATAGTTTACCAGCCCATCGAGTCTGTTTCTCTTTACAGTAGCTACAGCACCTTTTTTCTTCCTCAGTTTGAGCTAGATCGCTTAGGTAATCCTTTTGACCCTATTACTGGTAGACAGTTTGAAGTTGGGGTAAAAAACGAGTTCTTTGATGGCAAAGCTTCAGCTACTCTAGCAGCCTTCCAAATTAATCGACGCAATGACTTTACCCCCGATCCTGTCGATCCTGATTTTAGTGTGCAACTGGGCGAAACTAGAAGTCGAGGTATCGAATTTGACCTGACAGGGGAAGTTTTACCAGGTTTGAAATTGATTACAACTTATGCCTTAACTGATAACCAGATTATTGAAGATGATAACTTTGGTTCTGAAGGTAATACGCCTACTAATGTACCGTTACATAGTGGCAGTATCTGGGCGGTATATGAAGTGCCAAAAGGAGAGTATCGGGGTTTTGGTGTTGGGACTGGTGTTTTTGCGGTGGGGGAAAGGCAAGGAGATTTTGATAATACTTTTACAACCCCTGCTTATGGTCGTGTGGACGCTTTGCTTTATTATAGACAGGAGAATTGGCAAGCTCAGTTGAATTTTGAGAACCTGCTTGATGAAGATTATATTGAAAGTGCAGATGAAAATGTATCTCCTGGTGCGCCGTTTACGGTTCGGGGTCAGCTTTCGGCGGAGTTTTGATCCCCCTAAATCCCCCTTGGGAAGGGGGACTTTAAGACCCATTTCCTCCTTTTTCAAGAGGGACTTCAAGATTTATTCCCCCCTTTACAAAGGGGGGCTAGGGGGGATCAAACCCTGAATCTGTTCGCATACTCCCTCAAATTGATTCATTACCTCATCGTTTCTTTGGCGATCGCGTAATTGACCTTCTTCTGTAAATTTAATCAGAGTTTTGAAAGTAGCGCGATCGCTTTTTTTATATTGCCCAAAAAATTAAATTAATTGAGACTTTTTATTAATAGAGAGAAATTTTATGATTATCTAAAAGTAGAACAATCAACGCAGCAAGTTAAGCAATTAAACCTAAATTGAATTAAGTATTAATGATGAAAACCAAACAAATTCGCGATGTTGTTTTTATTGCTCACCGTTACATCGGTTTAGTTGTCGGTCTTTTGGCAGCAGCGATCGCCTTAACAGGAAGTCTCTTAATTATTCACGGCTGGACAGCACCATTATTTGAGCCGAAAGTTACCATTTCCTCAACAGGACAGCCACTAGCGATCGCCGAAATTGCTAATAAGGCTCAATCCCTAATTCCTAACATGACCCTCGAAAGCCTGGACATACCCAAAGAAGCTATCGAACCGATTACTGGCTGGTGGATGGCAGGGGAAGATAAATTTACAGAAGCGAGTATCAATCCTTACACAGGGGAATTACTTGGTCAGCCAAAGTCCGAAGGTTCTAATGCTTATGTTGACTTTTTGTTCAATGTTCATATTACTTTGTTAGGGGGAGAAAAGGGAGCTTATGTAGCGGGTATTGCGGGTTTACTGACTACAATTCTGGCTATTACTGGAATTATGTTATGGCCAGGTTGGCGTAGATTGGCAACTGGATTCAAAATCAAATGGAATGCTAAACCTAAACGCTTAAACTTCGACCTGCATAAAGTAGTTGGGATAGTTGCTGCCGTATTTTTGTCGATGGCAATGTTTACAGGATTTATTTGGAACTACGGCACTTGGACAACTCCACTGATCTATGCAATGACTTTTAGTCCCCAAACAGCAGAGGCGCAAGAACCTGTTTCTAAAGTTATTCCTGGGAAAGCTCCTTTAAAATTTACCGATTCACTTCTAGCAAAAGCTAATGCTGCACTACCAGAAGGCAAAGTAACTTCTATTTACTTTCCGACTAAACCAAAAGGAGTATTTCGAGTCAACAAAGAGATAAATGGTCAAGAAGTTAATGCCGTAATCGATCGCTATAGTGGTGAGATTATCAAAGTCCAAGACTTAAATACCAAGAAATCATTGGGCGATCGCGTGATGGATTCTTTCATTCCCGTTCACTTCGGTACTTTTGCTGGTTTACCTTCTCGCATTTTCTATGTGTTTATTGGGCTGTCTCCCACCATTTTATTAATTACAGGCTTCACTATGTGGCGGTTACGCAAACAGAAAAAACTAGAGCGATCGCTTACTAACTCTCCAGTTAGGATGCTGATGCCATTTTTAATAATATTTTCTCGATCTTTCTTAGCTAAAAGTGCCGCTGTTTTAGCTCGATTACCTTCTTTGTTTACTTCCATAACAAAAGGAGTAATGATGACAGTTAATAGAGGAAAATATGAATAATCCTGTTATAACCTCTCATTTATCTTTTTGGGATCAAAAATCAAAAACCCACTTTATTTTGTCATTGAGTAGAATCGAAAACTTTACTACTGTAGACATCTGTCGAAGCAGCGATCGCCGCTCCAGTCATTAAATTCAGCTTGGTCAGAAATTCTGCTCCCACATCCCCCATCGCCACATTAGAACCAGATAGGTATAGTTTGGAACAAGATGGCTGGGAAGATGCTGCCTGAAAGTCTAAATGCCAAAACCAGCTTTGTAGCTTCGACTCGTATTGAATTAAAGTGTTCCAACTTAGTTCGCTGCCACCTAAATAGAGACATCCTGGAGAACCTAAACAGACGAAATAAACTTCTCGGCAAAAACTAGTATTTAATATTTGCGTAATGGCGCTAATTCCGTCATCCATTAACCCTAAAACAATGACTCTCACTTCTGGGACTGCCTGTTGAACTAAATCCTCCCATCTGTTAATACGGGAATCAATAAAGACGATCGCTCTGGAATCTGGGGAATCAGGCGTCTTGATGAACTTAGAAAACTTGCGATAAAAAGAGGACATGATAGTTGATTTTTATGTAATGATTATTCAGCCAGCAAAGTAATAACAAAGTGCTTTTTAAGTAATCTTTCTAAAAGAATTTTATGGATAAAAATAAGATATATCAGAGGTAAAAGCTTAGTTTCGCTACATTTAATAGTCGATGGCAAACCAAAATTAACCCTAAACTCTTTAAAAGGAAGATTACACCTTTTTGGAATAGTCAAGGTTTGACTAATGTGCCTCTTAATGAAATCTTTAATATTGTTTTAATGCTTGGGAGGGATTAAACAATCAAGCAAATTACTGGCTACAAGTTATAATTTATAAGCTTTGTAAGTATTTTTTGCGAGGCAAGTAGCCTGATTTAAGATCTTCAACACAGTGCTGAAAATCCAACGATAGCAAGTATTTTAAGAATTGCCTATCTCTCCTTGGCTAAAATGACTCGTTTATGAAGCAGAGATAAAGCTAACTTTTTGTTTTTTTCTTAGTATTTCTGTAAGGATTCAGAAGTCTATTTTTCTTAGTTTGCTACGCCTAATGTGAATTAAAAAAAGAGTTCCAGGTGTAGCTAAAGGATCTCGGTTAAATCAAGATTAAAACCAGGCATGAAAGGCTGACAGTTGATCGCGGTGGGAGAATCTTTGATTTCTGTCTCTTGATTGAGACGATAAACTTCAACTTGCTTGTCTTGAGGGTTAATAAGCAGTCCTAATTTAACACCTAATCTTTGATACTCCAGCATTTTGGCTCGTAAAGAATTTAATTTATCGCTTCGAGAACGAAGTTCAATAACAAAATCAGGAACGACAGGAATAAAGCCTGTAATATCGACTCCATCTAAGCGAGACTTTTCAATCCAAGAGACATCGGGAGACATCTTACCACCATCAATAGCGATGAAGTCATAGCCAGTAGAAGAGTCAAAAGCTCTGCCTAGTTTAGTTTTCTTGTTCCATGCTGCAACCTGGAATGTTAATTCTAAATTTCTTTCACCACTTTCACCACCAGTAGGGGACATAACAATTAATTCTTGGTCTTTAGAGAGTTCGAGACGTAAATCGGGGTTATCCAGGCAAAGAGAATCAAACTCATCACCAGAGACATGAAGCACTGTGTTCCTAACATTGAGTAACAAAGGTGAGGTTTGAGTGGTGGGAGAAATATTCTTGGCAATCATTATCTTAGAAAAGGTTCACTAAATTCCCTTTCTCTAGTTTAATTGATCAATCTGACTAGATTCCCTCAAGCATTGTAAAGGTCAATGTCGCTGTCTTCTCGATTTGTTTCTCAGAAGTCACTTAACTGACATTACGCAAAACAACGAAAAATCAATACTTTAAGTAAGTTGCGAAAATAGATCAATGAACCCTTCTTAAAGCAGTCGCTCATGGGGGAAACCCCCAAGACCGAGCTGCTTCGCTTTTCCCTTTGCCCCTTACCCCTTCCCCAGTCTTCACAAATCAATGAGTACGTAACGCCAGTTACTTAATACGCTGTTGATTGAGTTTTGACGAAGGAGCTAAAATATCAATCTGGAGATCTAGCTGAGGAGTCCATTGACCTAGATAATAAACCAAAGCATAGATCAGCATGACAATGCCCGTAAGTTCTAAAAATTCCTCCACCACAGTACATAAACCATAGAGAAGGTGCTGTTGACTGAGAGATTTGGCAACATAGCTACCGATCATTTCCATGATCAATGCTCCCCCAACATAAGTACAGGCAGCGGAGACAAAGTGTAGTCGTGCTTGTGCAGGTAAATGCTGGACAAATTTACTGAATCGTCGAGCAAACCAGGTGACAAAAATGATGCCTGGAATGACCCAAGCCGAATAGAGAAACCAAGGTAAATGAAGTGCATTGCTCACTTCTGGAATAATCAGAATTTCGTGAATACTAACTACTTCATCGATCGCCAGAAACCCAAAAATCAGGGATAATAATCGCCAGTCGGCCATAAAGCGATCGCCTTGTTGTTTTTTACCTGTGGCAATAATGCTGAGTAAGATCCCACAAAAACCAATCATGAAAGCGGAATACCAGGTGGGAAAATTTAATTCGAGGTCAACATTAAACAGATCCAGCCAATCATCCTGAAAATCATAGACATACTTGCCGATTTGGATTGCAACACTGACGATGGTGAAAAAAATCACCCCAATCATTAGCGACTTAACAAGGCTACGAGGCGCAACTGCAATTTTAATCTGCATCCTTTCGATAATTGATAATTGATAATTGATAATTGATAATTGATAATTGATAATTACTAGTTAAGAGTTTTACGAGTTTAATATTTTCTGACCCATCCTAGACGATTTAGTAGCATTATTCCGAACTCCGAACTCTTTAAAACTTTCGTTGATATTCTAGTCGGACTTCATTATTGCTACTGGTTTCCTCATCGCCACTACTATTAATGGCTTCAATTGCTTTATTAAATAGATTATGACTATAGATCAACCGCACAGAAGAATCAGCATTGATTTCGTAGATACCTTCGAGATCAGGATAGATAGTCAGGTAATCGAGGTTAATTTTTTTACCGAAACTGACGGTGGTATCTTCTACTTTGTACAGGGCGCGGTCTAGAAGTGGATTAACCACAAACTTCTGTACTCCCAAGTCAAACAATTCTGCTTGACTACTACTACTAACGTCCTTAGCCAAACCGACAAACTGGTTGCTCAAGAGGTTAACAATTTCTCCTTGATTGAGGGAAGGAGTGCTGGTTAAGGCGATCGCTGGGGAATTAATCAGACTGCGTTGAGCAGCAACGTCCCCAGGATTAGCGTTGGTGTTCAGGGAAAAATTATCGCCAAAACATTGAGTGAAGCGGTTTAATTCCCCCTCAGTATATTGAGCATTATAATCAGCCTCATTTTCTACCAAGGGTTGACTACTAGGACGAAGATCGCAATTGAGACTGGAGGCTTGACTAAAATTAGGTAGTATTTCTTGTGCTTCCCCATCAATTACCAAGTTAATTCTCACGGTTTGACTATCATCATTGCTGGAAAGGGGATCGTTGATTTCATTCGAGTTAGATTCTGCTAGACGAAAATTGTTTACGTCTCCTGTTTTAACATCCTCGACAGAAGTACCTAAAATAACGTTCACATAAGGGTTAAAGACCCCTGCCTTGGGATTAAAAATAATCGTATTTTCGCGATTACGAGCCAGATTAAAGCTGCTGCTAAATAAATTCACATCTGCCTTGGTTAACAGCAGTTTTCCTTGGGGAATGATATTCTTCGGTTCATCTACCGTGCCGTTGAGGATTAGACCCCCTTCTAGCTGAAAATTGTAGAGGGGAGTTTGCTGGAGTTTAAAATCTTGAAAATTGACTTTTAAATCATTCAACGTTGTGATCAACGAACTGGGGGCAGTACTTTGCAGTGTGGCTTTAGGGGCAGCCTTGTTACTTGCTTTTGCTCCTCCTGACACCGTATTAATCACCTTAGTTTTGCCAATTTGCATTGCATCCTCAGCCGTTGGCACCTTAGTTTTAGGAATCGATATTTTTCCTTTGGCTAGGGTTACTTCTCCGCCAATTTTGGGCTTCAAAGATGCTCCCGTCACCGTCACCTCTCCTTCAACTCCCCCCTGATAGAGTTTGTCCATAGATATCTTGCCTGGGGGCAGATTAATGGTTAGGGGATTTTCTAAACCCTGGACGGGGTTGAGGATGGGCAATTTACCCGTTACCGACAAATCTTTATCAGCAAAAGTTCCATCGAGAGTCTCCACATTAACGATCTGGTTGTTGATGGTAATTTTTCCCGTACCTTCAAATGGCTCAGTGAAGAAGGGGGTTTCGACGATTACGTTAGCATCATCGAGATTGACTACTCCTGTGGCAGCTAAGTCATAAATTTTTTCTTTGCGGTTTAAATCCAATCGCGCACTGGCGTTCAGTTGAGCGTCTCCTTCTCCTCCTGTCCAGTGGAGATAATTTTGACTTAGGGCATCTAAAAACACAAAGGCTTCTGATTGTAGATCCGCACTAGCTGTAAAGCGATCGCTTTTACCTGGGATAATCGGATAGGGAAGACTCGCTTCTACTTGAATGGCATCGGGAGTAGTGGTCTTAAAGCCGAGTTTCTTACCATCGTAATCAAAATCTCCTGCTATTTTCGCGGGCAGCAGGTTGCCGTTAAACGCCCCATCCGCGAAGCTCACTTCCCCTTTTAAACTAGGTTTTTCCAGAGTTCCTTGAATAGTTCCTGCGGTATTGATTTCCCCCGCTAAGTCTACAGGAATGTTCACGAAACTGCCGATGTCGTCCAGGGTTAAATTGGCGATCGCAAACTTGGCATCGGACTTTTGGGGTGATAGTTTCCCCGACAAAGATAAAATTGCTTCTTGCACTTCAACTCTAGCTTCCTCTAGATCTACCGTAGTTCCCTGAAGCTCTCCTGCCACCAAGATTTTAGGCAAAGCAATATATTGAGATTCTTCGATTACTAAACCGAGGGGGTTAACAATATTGGGGTAAGGAAGACGGGGTTGCCATTGCCAGTTATTGCCCTCAACTCGGAAATCGGCTTCAGGGACTTGAATTGTCCCCCCTAGGATCACTTCTCCTGTGTATTTACCTTTAATGTCCAGTTTGCTAGGAATACTCCCAGTTTCCCGTAGGGCTGCGTTTGCCTGGATTTGGTTATTAATCTGGCGCAATTGATTCAGCTTTCGCGCGATGGATTGATCCACTGTTTCATTAGCTGGTTGCGGTTTCACCGTCGGAGTCTTGGCATATTCAGGAATATTAAAGACCTTAGCTACATCTTCAATGGTAAACCACCGCAGGGTAGTGAGCAGATCCTGGATATAGGCTTGGGGAATGTTTAATTTACCGCCGATTTTACCCGTCTCTAGATTCAAGGCAGCATTAAAGTCATATTTACTGCGATCTAATTTCAGAGAACCACTGCTGATTTCCGCAAGCTGCTGTCTAGGGTCAAAGTTAAAATTGGCGTTGAGTTGATCGGCTTGGATGTAGCCTAAACCAGGTTTGGCTACTTGGATATCTCCCTTGGCTGCCAGGGTATAGAGATTGAGATCCACTGCCCCTGTGGTAGTACCGTTTAAAGCGCCTTCAATGCCTGCTGCTTTAGCGGGAGCAAGGTTTAGGAGTGCTAGGGGGAAATTATCAATATTTAGCGCAAAGCGATCGCCGATCTTCTTACCTACGGCAATGACGGGATTCTCCGTAGCTTCTCCCTGACGCACTTCTAGGTTACTGGGTAGATAGGGTAGTTTACAGTTACTAGTTTTACAAGGAACTACTCTAGCAGCAATTACGTCCTGTTGCTGTTGTCCCCGAAGATTAAAACCAATCGCTTTTTGGGGCTGTAGATAAACCTTACCCTCCATGATCGGGTCAAAGGCAATCTTGTTAAAGGCAAAATCTAGTAAGCGTAAATCTCCTGTGAGACTGATGTTTTCCTGGGGTGCAGAAAGTAATTTTTGTCCCTTGAATTGACCGTCTAAGACCGCCTGACCTCTGAAATTAACGTTTTCGGCAATTAACTGACTATTCTGCTTAGTCCCCGCTACTAGCTGATCTATGGGCAGTTGGTCAAAGTCGAGATTAGCCTTAACCTTCAGATTACTGGCAAGATCTGGTTTGTTGGTAAGGTTGGCGAGGGTAAAATTCCCCTGAGCATTGAGTTGCTGTACCCCTGAACTAGCCGTAACTTGATTCACCGTCACGGGGATATTCAAATCCTGGTTAATCAGTGGTCGGATATCCCCAGAAAAAGCCCCCTGAGCATTTAGGTTATCTAGGGGTAACCCAGCCAGATTTTTGGGCGCAAATTTAGCCAGGAGTAATTGAGAGTTAAGATCCTGAGCATCAAAGTTTCCTTGCCACTGATTGTTTTGGAGATTGGCGATCGCTTTAACTGTTCCCTCTGCCACTCCCAAATCCGCATCCACCAGGGCATTAAAGCTACTGAGGTTAGGATTATCAGCGAAGGTTAATAATTGCTGTAATTCTCCTGAAGCTGTTACCCTGCTGCCTGTAATCTGGGCGGGGAGGGGTAAACTCGGCGCAAAACGGTTGAGGTCGATCTGGCTAGTATTGGCTTGAGCTTTGATCTGACCTGAGTTTAATTGACTCTGGACTGCTACTGCTGCACCATCCACCAACAAGTCTAGGTCGGCATCGGCTTTGAGACTGGTTAAACTAGGATTGTCTTTAAATGCTAGTAGCTGGGAGACTTTCCCTGAAGTGGTGATTGTTCCTGCGGAGAGAGAGGCTGCCACGGGGAGACTGGGGAGAAAAGTATCTAGATTAATCCTGCGGGTAGTGGTTTGAGCTTGAATATTGCCATCCCTTAGCTGACTATTAACCACAAGATCCCCACCATTAACCTTGAGGTTGAGATCCGCAGTTCCCTGGATTTGTTCTAAGCTCATCTGTTCTAAGCTGCCATTAAACTTTGCCTGGGCTTTATCTACCGCCAGGGGTTGATCTAAGTTCAAATTGGGATTAGTGAATTGCTGGGCAAAGGGTCTAAGATTCAGGGCATTTGCCTGTAAACTAGCCTGCCATTGTTTATTTTTTAAATTGGCATCCGCCTTTAAATCTACTTTTCCTTCGCCGTAGGTAATTTTTGTCTCCCTCAGCAGTAGATCCTGGTTAACAATGAATAATTTTCCTGAACCTGCCACATCTTCTAGGTTACTGGCGCTGGAGTTGGCAAGGTTAAATTTAACTACTCCTTGAGGATTACTTAATCTGCCGTCAATCTTGCCTTCTGCTTCTAGATCACCGATCACTACATTTGGCGGTAATTCATAATAAGGATTAACCAGTCTTCCTGTGGGCAAATCCGCAGTAAAACTCAAGGCTAGAGGCATCTTGGCGGTATCAATCGGCTGCTTATTGGCGATCGCTTCTCGGAGATTCGTCTTAATGCTCCCTGCCGCCATCATCGTTCCCCCCATCTCAGGAACAACCTCCACCCCTTCTAAGACGACTTGATCTAAGTCTCCACGGAAATCAGCATCAATTTTCTGGAAACTCGTTTGGGCGATCTTCACCTGCTGGGTGTTATGAATTTTTCCCGTCAGTTTGGGGTCTTTAATTTCCCCTCGTAATTGAACCTGGGCTGCTACTTCCCCTGCAATATCTCCAGGCAACTGTTTGGTTAGTTGTTCAGGGAGGCTAGCTAGTTGCAACGGCAGCACATTAACATCCAAATTGTAGCCAGTATCTAAATTAACCTGTCCTGCTACCTGGGCGGTAATATTGCCTAGAGTTGCCTTAGTTTCTTTAACTTCAGCATTACGACCACCAAAATTAAGCTGGGATTCCGCCGTCAAAGGCGCTTTTAAATCTGTCGCTTCTCCTGTGAGGTTTTGTAGATTAACTTTTCCTTGAACACTAGCTGCATTAATTTCGGCAAAGGAGGGCAGATTAATCGATAAATCGGCGTTGAGAGTTCCGCTATCAATCTTTATGGGAAGGGGAAAAAACTTAGCTACATTAGCTAGCATCAGATTCTCCACCAGCAATTTTGTCTCGGTGCTGCCAGTTTCTAACTTAGTTTCCCCCTGAATAGTGGCATGAGCCTCCTCGATAGTTGCATCGAGGTCATATTCCGCCAGCTTTTGTTTCTGGTTAAACCGCCCCTTGCCATCCACCTGTCCTTGAATAGCATCTTGCTGATAAGGTACCGCCGTAATCTTAGCTTGTTCCAGATCCAGATCCACATCTAAGTAGACGAGGGGATCTTTCTTGTCTGGATCTTCCTTAATAAAGTCGAGATTGACCCATTCCCCATCCTGGGTTTGTTCGAGATAAATATCAGGCTGAACCAGAGATATATTCAGAGGTAAAGTGCGCCGAAATAAAATCGGGAAAATATTAAACCCAACTTTTAATCCTTCTACCGTCACCTTATCTGGATCATTAGAAGTAGCGGGAATGATCGTCTTACCAAATTCAATGCCCCCCAAGGAAAAACCCTTAACCTCCCCCAAATCCACGGGGCGCTCAATTGTCTCCCCAATTTTTTGCTCTAAAAATGGCGATAGTTTTTTATTGACTAATACTTTTGTTCCCCAGTAACCCAAACTACCCAAAGCAGCGATCGCGATTACCACCCCTGTTACTGTCTTAGGGGAAGACTTTAGCTGCTGCAATAACCCTTGTAAACCCTTTGGCTTTTCTGGTTCAGGGTTGGGGGAAGGCTTCATAGATTTAGTCATAATCTCAATTTATATAAGTGGATCGGACTAACTACCACTCTATTAAGCATAATAAAAAATTAATAAACTAAGATCCTACTCTGCTTTTTTTAAATTGCCTCTCTTCAAAAGCAAGATTAATCAACTTTTTGATGTCCAGAGAAGATACTACCTTGGACATTTTTTAGATTGTCACAGCACTTCTTCATAGTTACCACATATAGTCAAGAACAAAAATCAAAACTTTATCCAAAGTTCATCAATTTTTCACATCACATATTTTTGACCGTTATAAACTATTTAATATGAATGTGGACAACTGATTTTCATCGTTAAATATTGTTGAAGAATTAGTCTTGTGTCTTTTTCAGAAATAACTTCTATCTTCCTAGAACAACTAGACAATCAAATATTACTTGGCTTAATTTATCGGCATTAAATCAAACATTATCTCTGCTAATAAAGCTCTAAGTTATGAAATTAAGTATCGGTATTTTAGCCTACAACGAAGCAGATGCGATCGCAACTTTGTTAGAATCCCTCGGTCAGCAAAGCTTATTAACCACTAATTCTAATCCAGAGCATTCCGTAGAGATTATTGTTGTCGCGAACGGCTGTACTGACAACACATCAGCAATCGCTAATCAGACCCTAGAAAAACTATCCCACAAAAGAGAACAAGCATCCTGGAACTGGCAAGTGTGTGAAGTAGACGAAGCAGGAAAAAGTAATGCATGGAACTTATTTATTCATCAGTTCGCTGCTCCTGATGCCGACTTTTTCTACTTAATGGATGCTGATATTAAACTGCAAGATGCTAGTGCCTTAGAAAAAATGTTGGAGACATTAATTAAACATCCAGAATATTGGATTGCCCTCGATCAACCCATTAAAGATGTTGAGTTAAAGGCAAATAAAAGCTGGATCGAAAAGTTATCAGTAGCAGTTTCTAAATCTTCTAATGCAGGACAACTTTATATTTGTGGACAACTTTATTGTGGCCGTGCCGAACCATTACGTAATATTTGGATGCCCCCAGGATTGCCTGTAGAAGATGGTTTTTTAACCCAAATGATTATCAGGGAAAACTTTATAGTAAAAAACCCTACTTTCACTAAAAGAATTATCAGAGTAACAGAAGCCTCCCATATATTTAAAGCCTACACTAATCCATTAGAGTTGGTTAATCACGAAGTTCGAGTTGTGGTCGGTATCGTCATTAACCTGTTTTTAACTTATTATCTAGAGGAAAAATGTAGTTCCAAACTAACGGCAGGAATGTTGATCAATACCATGAACCAAGAAAATCACTTGTGGCTGAATGACTTTGTACGTCAAACCTTGGCTCAAGGAAAGTGGTGGCTCATTCCCGTTTCTTTAGTATTTCGTCGGTACCGATCTTTGCAAAATCATACTTGGTGGAAAGCCCTATTAAGATTTCCCATTGCTACTTTGGCATTTATGGTAGACATCAGCATTTTCATTCGGGCTAACAGTACATTACACCGTCAGGTAATTACTAATTATTGGTAAAGGGGCTTCGCCCCAGCTATTAGCTTTTGGTCATTAGCTTTTAGCTTAATTAGAAGAGACTTTATTTTTAAAATGCTTATGGCTTATGGCTTATGGCTTATGGCTTATGGCTTAGAGCTTAGAGCTTAGAGCTTAGCCCTAAAGGATTCACTAAAGTACTAGCTTCGCGTCGCCCTTCGGTCAGCTTAAAGCCTATAACCGCCTTAACTGATGTTATTCAACTCTTTGACCAGTATTTCCGCAATTTCTGGTTGCAAGATCATTTTAAGATGATCACCTGTAATGTCATAAACATCGACCCCACCTGAAGCTAATCCTGACCAACCTCCACTGGGGGCAAAATACCCCTCAACAGTCCTGATTTTGGCACGAAACAGGGTTATTTTACCTCCATAAACTTGACAAATATTTTTTCGATAAACTTGACAAATATTTTTTCGATATTTGCGGATTAATCCATAGTTATAATGCTCCAAGTCCGCTAGGGTTCTTTGTTTGGGGGCAAGAAATGCCGTAGCCAACTCAAAATATTTTTCTTGGATTGACGGGGGAACTAGTTTGCTTAAAGAACCTGCAATTCGCTCCCGCAAATAAGTGATCGATTCGGTTGCTGATGATTGTGACAAATTATTCAGATGAATTTGTAATTTTTGGGATAGCGGGTACTTTTTAGCACCATAAGGACCCAAACAATCAAACAAAGCTAGTAAAGCCACTTTTTCGCCATTTTCCTGTAGCTGTAGTGCCATTTCATAGGCAACAAAGCCGCCAAAAGAGTGACCACCCAAATAATAAGGGCCTTCGGGTTGAATTGATTTAATTTCCTGAAGATAATCCGTAGCCATAGCTTCAATGGAAGTGGCTGGGGTTTGTTTACCATCCAAACCCCTTGCCTGTAAGCCATAAAAGGGTCTATCTGTCCCCATAGCTGCCGCTAAACCATAATAAGTCAGGACATTACCACCAACAGGATGAATGCAAAAGAAAGGTGCTTTAGTCCCACGGGGTTGAATATTGACCAAAACAGACCAAGGTGCTGACCAGCCTTGATCTCGCATTACCGTAGCCAACTGAGCAATAGTAGGGGCAGCGAATAAAGTTGCCAAGGGTAAATTTTGACCGCAGACTTTTTGGATTTGCTCAAATAGGCGTAATGCCAAGAGAGAATTGCCTCCCAACTCAAAGAAATTATCATCCCTGGCGATCGCTCTAACATTTAAAATCCGCGACCAGATTTGACTTAATTGACCCTCTAAAGGATCGTCAGAGGTTAAGGTCACCATGCTTTCCCTCCCTGATACCTGGGGTTGGATAGCGGGCAGTGCCTTCAAGTCTACTTTTCCATTGGGAGTTAGGGGAAAAGCTTCCAGAAAAATTAAGGCAGCAGGAACTGCAAATTCAGGCAATTGCGTTTTCAACAAGTCGCGCAATTTTTGACTAGTCAGAGTTGAATTGGGTTTTAAGATCGAGTAAGCAACTAAGCTAGTCTGTTCGGGGTTACTAGAGTTAACGGTGACTATTGTTTCTTGGATTTCTGGACATTTCAACAAAGTTGCCTCAATTTCTCCCAGTTCAATTCTCACCCCACGAATTTTAACTTGATTGTCAATGCGTCCTAAAAACTCAATATTGCCATTATGCCCTAAAGGACTAGCTACGCGTCGCGAAGCGGTATCCTTTAGGGTGGGGAAATAGCGCCCTAAATCTCCTGTTTTGTAAAGGCGATCGCCTTTGGCTTTATGAGCTAGGGGGGTTTCTTTGAGAAAAGGATTAGGGATAAATTTGGAGGCAGTCAACTCTGGGCGATGAAGATAGCCTCTGGCTACACCAACTCCGCCAATGTAGAGTTCTCCTATGACTCCAATGGGGACTAACTGTTGTTGAGCATCCAAGATATAAAAAGATTGGTTATGGAGAGGACGACCGTAAGGAACACTTTTGTCTGCTGACCAGTTTTCAAGGATAGGATAACAAATTGACCAAATCGAGACTTCTGTTGCCCCACCCAAACTGACAATTTCTAATTCTGGGTTCAGGTTTTGCAATTGAACCATTAAATTAGGATTGATGCGATCGCCACTCAGCATAACAAGGCGTAATGATAGCGGTAGTTGCTTGCCAAAACTGATGGCATAGTTAACCACTAACTCTAATAAGGCAGGAGCGGAATTCCAGATAGTAATCTGTTGTTGAGCGATTAATTCTAACCAATGTTCTGGATCAGGACAACTGGCAGGACGAGGTATAATCAACGTGCCACCTGAACCTAAAACTCCAAAGAGGTCATAAACTGAGAGGTCAAAACTCAAGGAAGAAACCCCTAAAACACGGTCTTGTGGCCCGACAGTGAACCGCTCTTCGATATCAAATAAGGTATTAACTGCCCCATGATGTTCGATCGCCACACCTTTGGGGTTACCTGTAGAACCAGAAGTATAGATTACATAGGCTAGGTTATCACTCTTGACTGGGCTAGCGGGATTGGTGTCCTGTAAAGCCTTGATCTCTTCATCTTGATCTAGACAGACAACCTGAGCAGAAGTTACGGGTAATCGCTCTAATAGGTTGGATTGAGTTAACAACACCTCTACTTGGGCATCATCCAAAAGATAATTCAGTCTGGCGGGGGGATAATTAGGATCTAGAGGCACATAAGCGCCTCCAGCTTTGAGGACGGCAAACACGGCGATCGCCATTTCTAAAGAACGCTCTAGACATATACCCACTAAGGTTTCTGGCTGAACTCCAATCTGTTGCAAATAATGCGCTAATTGATTGGCGCGACGATTTAATTCCCCTCTAGTTAAAGACTTTCCTTCACAGACTACGGCTATGGCATGGGGATCTTCGGCAACCCTGACTTCAAATAATTGATGGAGACATAAATCCGTTGGATAGTCCGCAGCGGTATCATTCCACTCTGATAACAAGCGTTTTTTGGCAGCGGGACAGATCAAAGATAGTTGGGATACAGGAAGCGCATCGTTACTAGCAATCCCTTCCATTAGAGTTGACCACTGCTCCAACATCAGGGCAATTTGCTCCGATGTAAAAACTTCGGGGTTGTAAGCCAAAAAGCTGTCAGACGGTTGATCTGATTGTGGTTTTGAGGTCGGAACAATCAAAATCAAATCACTTTTAGAATAATCTACCTGATTTTCTTGGGGGACAGCGATCGCAAAATTCTGAGGTTTGTTCGCTAATTGAGGGTAGCGCAGGCTCAAATCCCTAGGGTAGGTTGGGTATTTTTGATTGAGTTTTCTTCTCTGGGCGATCGCTTCCATTACCTCAGCAAAGTTTTGTTCTGGTGTAATCTGTAGATTAACAGGGAGATAATCGGCAAACCAGAGATCAAGGTGGCGATCGCTGTTAGCCCTTTCAAAACCAATGGTAATTTGTTGATTACCACTCAAACGGCTTAAATAAATCCCCCAGGCAGCCACCATAACTTCTTCCAGTGACGATTTGCCATAGGTTTGTTGCATCGAACTAACTACCCCTGGACTTAAAGGCAGTCTAATCTGTTGATAATCTTGAACAGCGTTTTGATTATTAAATTTTTGTACCCCAGGCAGGACAAAAGGTTGCACCTTCGCCAACTGTTTGCACCAATAGTTTTCTCCTAGCGCCAATTCTCCCGCCAATTGAACGATCTCAGCCCTCAGTTCTGTTGAAACTGTTGGTAACTTTTGTCCTTGTTTAAGTTGATAACCTTCAGCCAATGCTCCCGCTGAGGTGACCTCTCCCTGTCTGGTAACAAGGCGTTGCAGGGCAATATCTTGACTGGCAGTGGCGACAATTAATTGCCCGTCTTGAAGATCGATGATCGTTCCTGGTAATTGTGGTGATTTAGTAGGCAGTACTTGTACTTTAGTCACCGTCACATAGTCTAAATCTGCACCATCTGGATGATCAACTGAATTTAATAACAGTTTAGCGGTGGTTAGAGGATTAGGATAATTACCAAAATCTAACCCCCGTACTAAATTATCAATTACCGCTGCGGGTTGCTCAAAATCTATGATTCCCAGAGCTTTAGGCTTTTGCTGACGACCAAAATAACTTCGATCTTCTAAACTTTGGGGCGTTAAGGTTAGTTGATCCGTAGCTAATTCAGCAATTAACTCCGTAAAAGCGGCGATCGCTGCTTGATAACAGCGAAGATTCAGACTTAAAGCTGTTTCGGCTGGCTCTAAATCGATGGCGATTTGCTTGATAATATTTCCTGTATCAATTCCTGCTGCCATTTCATGCCAGGTGATACCATGTTGTTTTTCTCCATTAATAACTGCCCAAGCAGAAGCATTAATCCCTGCATATCTGGGTAGCAAAGCATCATGATAATTAATGGCTTTGCCTGCCAAATTTAAAATTTCTGGCGATAAAATTGAATGGTTAACAACACTAAATAAATAGTCACATTTGGTTGTTTCTAAGAGCGCTAATAATGCTTGAGGTTTTTTAAAGCAGACAATGTTATTAGCTTTCGCCCATTGTTCTACTAATTTATCTGGAGAGACAATTCCTCTTACTTCGTGGTTGTGTTGAATCAATATTTCGGCACATTCAATAAGTAAATTTCCCTCTCCAATTAAATAACAATTGAATAAAGATTTTTTCTGCATATATTTACCTATTTGCCATTGTTTATTGATTGTACTTAAAACAACTATTTCTAGTTTAACAGCGTAAATAGTGACTGCTTTAAGTAGTTTATTTACCTTTAATGTTTAGAAGTAAGGTGCTTGTTTTAGTCTATTTAAGCAACATTATATGAAGGGTGTATTTGTCTGACATCAGTGTAATTACAGGATAATTTTATGACAATATTTCCCAAGATTAAAATGGGATCGATGGATGTAAGTATTCGCTCAAAATTAATTACCTAGTTAAGAGCGGGGAAAGGGGAAAGGGAAAAGGGAAAGCGGTGCGACCCCGCGTTATGCGGAGCGGTATCCTCCTTACGTAGTCCTTTAGGACGGCGAAAGACGCAAACAAAGGCTTTATCCGCATGTAATGCGCACCAAGAAATGGAAAAGCCGTACCTCATGGTTCTGAGAATTGCTATAGTTATTTATCAATGCCCATTACTGCGCTTTTCACATGAGTGAACCATATCCGAAGGTGTCCCTAAAGGGATACACTTCGATATATCCTTTAGGACAGTGATTAGCTTATTAAAAGCTAGAAGCTAGAAGCTACGAACTAACAAATTAACCACGGAGTATATTCAACTAAAAACGACCGTAAGCAATGAATATTTTTAAAATATCTCCAATTATCCGCATCACTCTTTTATCCCTCTACATCGGCTTAACGGTACCGTTGCCTTTTTTAGCGGATTTTACCGATGCTCCTGTCCCCTCATGGCTGCTGTGGATTGGGATAGCTTTAGGAGCGATCGCTGTTTATGCTGCCCTCTGTGAACGGGTGATTCTAGACGACGAGCAGATTCAGGTGGCTTATCCTCAGTGGGTTCCGAAGTTCTTTCGCCAGGGTTGGTCTTTGTCTTGGCAAGAGATTGAGCAGTTAAAGATGCGTACCACTGGACAGGGGGGTTTGGTTTATTATTTCACTTCTCCCACCGCAGAGAAAGCTTATTTGCTACCAATGCGGATCGCTGGGTTCAACAAAATGGTTAACTTAATCACTGAAAAAACTGGTATTGAAACTAGGGATATTCGTCCTCTATCTCAACCCTGGATGTATCTGATTCTATTCGCCTGCACAATGGTTTTGTGGCTTTTAGATGGCTGGACAATTTGGACGGCAATAAATAGCTAAAAACTTTTTTTGCGAAGGCAGATAAATTGTGTATTCTTATTAAGAAAAGTAAATAAGATTACAGTTGTACAACTAATTAATGCATTTGTTTAACTCAGCCGAGCCAATTATTCGTCGCAAACAGCACGCGCTAGATTTTCAGGATCGCCAAGGACTATTGAGATTAAAGTTACACATCAATAATAAGACTTGGTTTCATAGTATCTATACCAGAATTGATCAGGTTTTTGTGTTCTGGGGTTTGATTACGGCGGTTATCTTTTTTACGGCTCAGTTTACCCCCATTAATTGGATGATTCAGGCAGCCTTTTGGACTGGGTTAACGGTAATTGGGACAGTCGGCATGGTAGGTTTGACCCATTTTTGGGTGCAGGTTGAACATCTGCGCTGGGTGCTGTACGCTTGGATAGTTCTGATGTTGAGTGGTGTGGCGATTACCGATCTGGGGATTTACTATGGCTCAGGAATGATCTTGATGCACCTATGTCATTTGTGGCTTGGTTTAAGCGCCGTGGGTTATTTCTGTACAGGAATTGGTTTGCGATCGCGTGCCTTTATGATGGCAGGCTTATTTCATCTTGTGGGCATAACAATCTTACCGTTCTGTATGGGCTGGCAATTTATGACTACAGGCATTGTGATGACTGCTAACTTGTTCATGTTTGCGGAAACCCAATGGGATATGCGCCCTCCCATTGATAACTATAGTGTCCTAACTGAAGAACAAAAAGAGTTTAACCGCGAACAATATCTAATTCGTCAAGCCGAATCAGTGTAAGGTTTCCCGTAGGGGCGAACGCCCTAAAGGATTAGCTTCGCGTCCTCCTTACGTCCTAAAGGATACCGCTCCGCGACACGAAGTTAGTCCTTTAGGGCATATCGCGTCGCTGTTCGCCCTTGACCTTTAACGGCTGTTCATCTAAACAGTAAAACTATCGAGGAAATACCTGACGATAAGCATCCACCCCTTCATAGCCATAGCGATTGTAACCGTTGGTCTGAATTAACTCTTCGAGATAACGCATTCTTTCTTCCGACGCAGGGTGACTAGATAAGAGATTTGCACCTCCACCAGATACTTTTTTAAGTTTAGCCATCACGTTATATAAACCATCCGCCGAGTATCCCGCAGCATCTAACACCCTTAAGCCCAAAATATCCGCCTGCTTTTCTTTGTCGCGACTAAATTTTTGACCTAAGATCAATCCACCAACGTTAGAAACTGCCCCTGCTTCGCTTCCCAAAACGCTAGAGATTACATTCGCAGCCGTACCAGTTAAAGCACTCTCCCCAATCTGCTTGTAGCTGTGAGACAAAACAGAGTGAGCTATTTCATGCGCTAATACCCCAGCTAACTCCGCCTCAGAGTCCATCAAGTCCAGCATTCCTGTATGAAAGAATATTTTTCCTCCAGGCAAAGCAAAAGCGTTAGGTGTGGGGTCGTCAATGATATTGAATTCATACTGAAATTCATTTCGACCCATTAGTTTAGCTAATTTTTGACCAATATCATTGAGATACTTTAGCTGTTGCTCATTATTGACCATTGGCGATTGAGCCTTAATATTCTGAGCAAAAGACTGCCCTGCTGCGTTCTCTCCTGCCAAGAGAGTCTGACCAATTTGGAGCGCACCTAATTCATTTCCTGTAGCTACTTGACCGATTGTACCGAGTATCCCTGAAGTGGTAATTTTACTGTTGAGCTTTTTTTTGTACTGAGCAAAATACTCATTGGCTGATGTCTGATAAGCTTTACTCCTCGGATGATTAGGATTGCCCAGGGCAAATTCCCTGGCGGCAATGGAAGCTTCTAAGGGTTTGCCATAAAGCAAGAGCAAATCAATCTTGGTATCTAAAACATCTTCTCTAGCAGGGTACATTTCTGAAGCTCTGGCAATAGCTTCTAAAGCGGGTTTTTCCTCGCCATAGAGATCGTAAGTATCTGCCAGCAAGATTTGACCAGGAATAAAACCAGGATTCTCTGCGACTAAGTTCTGTAACGGTTCAAAAATTTGACTACGGACTTCTTCTGGTAATTCGGGGTCAGTTTTTATAGCAGCATTGATACTCTGCCAAGATTGCTGCCCTTTAATGTCTAATTTGGCTGGGTCATCAAAGGCGGGGGGAAGAATTGCAGTTGGATTAAATCCAGGCTTAACCCGCTGTTGAATTTCTTTGGCTTGGTCAAGATTGCCCTGACGATAAAAACTATCAGCTTCAGATAATTTTTGATAATAGTTGTTGTCAAAATTAACTTGTTGATATGCCTGAGCAATGGTAATTTTAGTAAAATTATCTAAGGTCGGGATATTGGTATTATTAGATTTTAAACTTGTGGCATAAACTAAATTATTGGTAATGATAGCTAAAGTGAATCCAATAATTATAGCGATCGCTTTATTTCTGTTTGATTTATTGATAAATAACATAGCTTTACTAATACAACTACAACTTTAGGCAATGGTTTCAGATTTAAAATATATCAAAGGCTCTGGAAAAAGCCAACAGCGATCGCTTTTTAATTAAAATCAGTAAATTTTTTATCCAAGATTTGCCATGAATCAAATAAATCTTAATAATCAGCAAGTCACTATAGATATCTCTGGTTGGGATTCGTTTTGGTCTTTCAAAAAAAAAGTATCTTTTGCCCGAAACAATATTATCCAGGCATTTAGATACAACCAGAATATTGCTCCGCCTTGGTTAAGAAACCCTGGTACAGCAATTCCAGGAAAAATTATTGCTGGAACTTATCAAAATTTAAAAAACCGTCGGGAATTTTGGTGTACTCATTTTAATGGCAATACAATCGTAATCGACTTGAAACAAGAAAAGTACAGCCGTATAGTTTGTGATTTACCCGAAGATGAGCCTGTTGATCAATGGATAGCGAAGTTAACTATATGAGCGAGTAGAAATACATTGAATCATGGGAGGTAAAAAGTGAAGCAGTTTTGCCCTCAAAGTATTTAATTTTTTAGGATCGCTATCAACGCTCGAAATTTACTGTTCGGGGTATAGTTGTGCATGTTGAGAAAACCTTCTCAGCCAAATAATATCTGCAACATAAATATGATTGACGGTGCCTAAAATTGAGTTGAAGAATGCTCCTTGATTTTGTTGAACTTTTTCATTTCCCAATTGTTGAGCTACTTGATAAAACTTCTGATTCATCCACTGATTATATTGACTCATCAACTGCAAGCTGGATAAAAGACTCATGGTTAAGTTTTTCAATTACTGTCTAGATTTATAGCCTTACCAAAATCTTAAAAGATGATGTAGCATTACTGGTGAGATTTTGGGGATAAAACATGGTGAAGCAAAAAGTCGGTTTATTATTCGGTGGTTGTTCAGGAGAACATGAAGTATCCATTACTTCCGCCAGAGCGATCGCCTCAGCATTAGAACAAGGGGATAATCAAAGTAAATACGATATTCTGCCTGTTTATATCGATAAAACTGGTACTTGGCAACCCAGCAACCTTGCCCAACAGGTATTGACTTCAGGTAAACCTTTACTCCTGGATCAAACTACTGCTAGGGCAGAAAGTAGTAGCCAACTGGCAACTACAGGCTTTTCTTCAGGCTTTTCTTCCCTGGCTCCTGTGGGACAAAGCAGCTATTCAGAGATTGATGTCTGGTTTCCCATTTTACATGGTCCCAATGGGGAAGATGGCACAGTACAGGGTTTACTCAGTCTGATGAACGTTCCTTTCGTTGGTTCGGGGGTACTCGGTTCAGCTTTGGGAATGGATAAGATCGCCATGAAAATGGCCTTCACTCAAGCAGGATTACCCCAGGTAGATTATGTCGCCGTCAATCGATCCCAGATTTACTCTAATCCTTGTGTATTCCCCAAACTTTGTGATGATATCGAAGCCAAATTAGGCTATCCTTGTTTTGTCAAACCCGCTAACCTTGGTTCCTCCGTAGGTATTGCCAAAGTGCGATCGCGCCAAGAATTAGAAACGGCTTTAGACAATGCTGCTAGTTATGATCGCCGTATTGTCGTCGAAGCAGGAGTCAATGCCAGAGAAGTTGAATGTGCCGTATTAGGTAACGATCATCCCCAGGTTTCCGTGGTGGGAGAAATTACCTTTGACAGCGATTTTTACGATTATGAGACTAAATACACCGAAGGTGCTGCTCAAATGCATATTCCTGCGAATCTCCCTCCAGAAATTAGCGATCGCATTCAAGAAATGGCGCTTCAAGCATTCGTGGCGGTGGATGCGGCGGGATTATCCCGTGTTGATTTCTTTTATGTCGAAGCCACAGGAGAAGTCTTAATCAACGAAATTAATACTCTACCAGGCTTTACTTCCACCAGCATGTATCCTCAGTTGTGGAGTCATAGCGGAGTTCCATTCCCCGAACTCATCGATAACCTGATTAATCTGGCACTGGAACGTTACCGCGAATCAAAATCTAGTTAAATCCAAGTTTAAACGAGTCTAATCTAAGTTACTCTGAAACTTGTGGCACTTTGTAACCAGTTATTAAGGAGATTATGGAACGCACTTTTATTATGATCAAGCCTGATGGCGTGCAGCGTCATCTTACAGGAGACATCATTCATCGCTTTGAATCCAAGGGATTCACGATGGTAGGGATGAAAATGATGCAAGTTTCCCGCGAACTAGCAGAAAAACACTACGATGTTCACAAAGAAAGACCTTTTTTCAAAGGTTTAGTTGACTTTATTGTCTCCGCTCCCGTAATTGCGATGGTGTGGGAAGGGGAAGACGTAATTGCTGCTGCCAGAAATATTATTGGTGCGACGAATCCTGTATCCGCTGCCCCTGGCTCAATTCGTGGGGATCTGGGAGTCAGTATCGGACGAAACTTGATTCATGGCTCTGATGCTCCAGAAACAGCTACAGCAGAAGTTGCCCTCTGGTTCCAGGAATCAGAATTAGTCGATTGGGAACCTGTGAGAAAATCTTGGCTCTACGAATAAAAGGGCGAAGCCCCAGCTATAAGCTGTAAGCCATAAGAATTAGAAGTAGAGGATTGAGCAAACCACTGATAACCAATTAGAATCTCAATCCTCACCCCTAAATCTCTACCATAACTCCGAACTCCAAACTCCAAACTCGACGCGGAGCGAAGCGGAGCTAATCCTTTAGGGCGAACTCTGAGGCAGTCCGTTGCGGGGGTTTCCCCCGTTAAAGGAACTGTCGAACCCGTAGGGCGAACTCCCCTTAAGCTCCCATTCCTGAATATTGTTTTAATCCTTTACGCCACAGCCAGCGATTCACAATGAGAAAAGAGATCGCCCAACCGAGCATAATTAGTACACTCTTACCAAACTCTACGGGTAATCCCATCAGCAACACCGCAGGGAAATGCATCATGTAGGGGAAGGGAGTCCATTCTACAACTTGTCTTACGCTATCAGGAAAAACTTCCAGTGGAGCGATCGTGCCTGAAAGAAAGATGTAAAACAGAAACCAAAATTGCTGGATGGCACTAGCTCTTTCCGTCCAAAAAGCCAGCATAGCAAAAGTGTATTGAATCACAAACGCTAAGGTGAAAGATAGAGCGATCGCAATAATACTCAACAACAAATTAGATACTTTAGGTACCCAAGCAGCATCAGGATAGAGAACAAAGAATAACCCGCAGAATAAAATAATCAAAGGAACACGGGTCATTTTTTCTGCCAAGTGCCTGGTAACATGATGCCAGACAGGATCGATGGGTTGCAGTAGACGCAAGGATAGTTGTCCCTCCAGTACCTCCCGCTCAAATTCCCAAATCACCCAAACAGCAGTGAGTTGGCGGACGATAAAAACACTAAAAAAATAGCGAGCAAATTCTTGGGGTGTAAAGTCAAAATTCCCTTCACTGGATGCTTGAATCCAGACTCCCATCAGAATAATTGGCAAGGAATTAGATAATGCCCAGAGAAATATCTCGGCTCGATACTCTAGCATATGAGCATAGTGAGCTAAGAATAGGGCGATCGCTTTTCTGGTATTTAACATTATTCAAGTTATTGAAAAATCTAGATAATTGTGAAAAAAATAATTAAGCTAATCTTGCTATTGTTTTTGACGGTGACGGGTGGTTACCTGGTTACAGGAAATCCAGTTTATTCCCAAACCAAACCAACCATCGAGCATCAAGCAGATTTTCAGCAGCACTTTAAAAGCCTCGACGTTAATGGTTCGATTATTATTTACGATCTAAATCAAGATCTTTTTTATCAACATAATCCTGAACGCAATGATACGTCTTTTCTTCCTGGATCAACCTATAAAATTCCTAATTCTTTAATTTCTTTAGAGACGGGAGTAATCCGAAATGATGTTGATGTTTTAACTTGGGATGGTATTGAGAGAGGTTTAACTGATTCGCCCATTGACGAATGGAATCAAGATTTGAACATGCGCCTGGCTTTTAAATATTCCGCTGTTTGGTTTTATCAAGTTCTGGCACGTAAAATTGGTCATCCAAGAATGCAGGATTTTGTGACTAAAATCCAATATGGCAATCAAAATATCGGTGCAGCCAAAGACATTGATAATTTTTGGTTGGAGGGAGAGTTACGCATTACCCCGCGACAGCAAATTGATTTTCTCCGTCGTCTTCAACAAAATGACTTGCCTTTTGCACAAAAAAATATTGATCTAGTTAAAGATATTGCGATCGCCGAACAATCCTCTACCTATGTACTACGGGCAAAAACAGGATGGGTTACTTCGAACACACCGCAGATAGGTTGGTATGTGGGTTATTTAGAGCAAAATAATAATGTTTATTTCTTTGCGACAAACATTGATATGGTTACCGAAAAAGATGCAGCCTCGCGGTTAGAAGTAACTAAATTGTGCCTACAAGATTTGGGGTTGCTTTAATAATTGTGAACTATTTACTCTCACTAAAAATTGTTCTACCTAAACGAATTTTAGTAGCCCCTGCTTGAATAGCTAATTTGTAATCTCCAGACATGCCCATCGACAACTCCGTCATGGGGAGATTTCCATAGTTTTTTTGTTTGATAGTTGTTGATAAATCAGCCACCTGAACAAATGCCTGGAGCATTTCCATCGAGGATAAACCCCAGGGCAAAATTGTCATCAAACCCTGAATATTCAAATTCTCAAATTGATTTAGCTGCTCCAGATCTTGCAATAAATTGTTCACCTCCCAACCATATTTATCAGGATCTGGTAGAACTTTGACTTGCAGGAAAACTTGCGGTGTCAAATTGAGTTCCGCTGCTAATCTATTCATTCTATGAGCCAAAGCCAAGCTATCTACAGAATGAATCCAAGCAAAGTGTTCAATAATTTTCTTTGCTTTATTTTTCTGGATATGTCCAATATAATGCCAATCAACATCAACTAAGTCCCTCAGCTGTGACTGCTTGGAGAGAGCTTCTGGTAAACGATTTTCTCCAAAACTTCTGATGCCTGCTCCATAAGCTTCCCGCATCTGTTCAATCCCGACTTGCTTAGTAATAGCTACCAACTCAACATTGGAGGGGATTTCCTGCCTGATGGATGCGATTTTCTGCGAAATATAGTCTGTCATGGGGTTGATCCTGAGACTTGTAAATGGGAAATTTACAGAAAAGTACGTTGATAAACAGCTTGTAGTTGTTGATGTTTTTCGGTTTCTCGATCCAATAATAGTCTGCGTAATAAACTTTCTAATAGCAGACGAGCATCGGTTCTGCTAATCGGCTCAAAAGCAAAGGCATCGCTACTAACAGTGACGATAAAAAATAAGCGTTGAGCATACAAGGTAGTAAATAATTCTTGATTATCTTTTAACAGACAAATTCTGTAGAGCAGTCCAAAGGTAGGATGATTGAGATAAACTTCACGAGGTTGATTATTCACTCTTTAATTTCAGTTGGTTTTCGCTATAGGCTCAAGACATTCTAAAGATTATACTATTCGCCCTTCCCTAGCGGAAATGCAAAATTAGGGAATGCATCTATTCGCAAATACTTCTTAGATAGACCATAAAAGTGAACAACTCCTCGTCATAATTCCCGCAAGTACTTAAAATGTAGCTCTGGACTATAATCACTAATTGCTTTGTTAGTTATCTAGATTCAAAAAACTATATATAGGGTAATTTGAGCTAGAAGTCCAAAATAAAACACTATATGCAGTAATATTTAGTGAGACTTAAGCTATAGTAAACAAAGCGAACTTCAACTTGGCTATTTCGTGAGCCTCCTGGATTAGGAAAATTCTGGGTAAAGACATGAAGCCTAACCTGAAATTCTCAATCTAAGTAATGTCAGTAAAGTTCGTAGAATACTCAATTTTTAGCCTCTTTAAGAGCGTATGCAGCCAATCTCGTCATTAAACAGCAACTCCGTGTCAACTGATAATTTAGTAGTAGATGCGAGTAAGTCTTTTGTCCCCTCTAGTTCAGTTGCCATAGAAACAAGAGAGCAACCAGCTAAAGACTTTAACAACCTGGGCTTATTACCTCTGATAACTGAAGAGACATCAGATAAGAATCCTACATCTATTTTGGTAGCAAGACGAGATGGTTCCCTTACTCCTTTGGATATAGCCAAGATACGTGCTGTAGTTGAATGGGCTTGTGCAGGGCAGAACGTCAACCCCATTACTTTGGAGGCTGGTTTAACCACTAGATTGCGTAACGGTGTTACCACCAGAGAGATTCAAGATAATTTAATTGACTGTGCTTTGGGCATGTGCAGCCCAGAAGAGCCAGCTTGGCGTTATGTAGCAGGGAGGCTGCATATCTGGAGTTTATGGAAAGATACTCAGGTGAGTCGTGGGTTTGGCTATGGAGATTATAGGAATGCAGTAGAGTTTCAAGTAGCTGCTGGACGTTACGATCGCCAAATTCTACAATACTCCCCAGTCGAGTTAGCTGAGGCAGGAAGTTGGATTAACCCTGATTGGGATCGAGATTATGATTATGCAGGGGCGGTATTATTAACCAAACGATACTTGTTAACCAATGAACTACCTCAAGAAGCTTATCTTACCTGTGGGTTGCTGTTGGCTTCGAGGGAGCAACCAGAAGTTAGAATGACTGTCGCCAGGTCATTTTATGAAGCGATCGCCCAACGGAAAATTTCTTTAGCCACTCCTATTTTGGCTAACTTGAGAATTCCTCATGGTTCTTTGAGTAGCTGTTTTATTATCGGCATGGACGATAATTTAGAGAGTATTTTTGAGGAAATTACCAATGCCGCCAGAATTTCCAAGAATGGTGGTGGTGTCGGGGTAAACGTAAGCCGCATCCGCGCCACTGGTAGTTGGGTGATGGGGAAAGAGAATGCTTCGGGCGGTGTGATTCCCTGGATTAAGCTCTTGAACGATACAGCGATCGCCGTTAACCAAGGGGGACGTAGGGCGGGGGCTGTGACGGTTGGGTTGGATATCTGGCATTTAGATGTCCCTGAGTTTTTAGAGATGCAAGCGGAAAATGGCGATCGCCGTCGCAAAGCCTATGATGTTTTTCCTCAATTGGTGATTGTCGATGAATTTATGCATCGAGTGGAAGCCAAAGCAAAATGGACTCTGGTAGATCCCTACGAAGTAAAAGAGCAACTAGGGATTGAACTAGCAGAACAATGGGGAAATAGTTTTGAGGCTGCCTATAAAATCATTGAAGCAGAATTAGGCAAAAAAATTAAGCTCTACAAGCAAGTGGATGCCCGTGAGTTGTTTAAACACATCATGCGGAGTCAGGTGGAAACAGGCATGCCCTATCTGGCTTTTAAAGACACCATCAATCGAGCAAATCCTAATAAGCATGAGGGATACATTCCTGGCGTGAATTTGTGTGTTGCACCAGAAACTCTAATCCTGACAGATCGTGGACATTTGCCAATTATAGAATTAGCAGATAAAACAGCTAATGTTTGGAATGGCAGTGAATGGTCTGAGGTATTGATACGGCAAACAGGAACTAATCAGAAATTACTGAAAATTAATTTTTCTAATGGTGAAAGTTTAGAATGCACCTACTATCATCATTTTTGGCTGCAAGATAGCTATCGGAGTCAGCCTAGAAAAGTAGAAGCACGAGATTTAAAACCAGGAGACAAGTTAATTAAATATGAATTACCGTTGATAGAGTCGGCAGACGATCTTGATTTTCTTTATGCTTATACTTCTGGCTTTTTTAGCGGAGATGGTAGTTATAACAATAAAAATAATTATCCCGAAATAGATTTATATGGAGAAAAACGATTATTACGACCGCATCTTGTATTAAGAAATAAACTATGGGGCAATGGCAACATTTTAGTTGAAAAATCCGAGGTTGCTGTTTATGAGGACATCAAACAACAAAGAGTTGTTTGCAAGCTACCTCTAGATATTAAACCTAAATTTACCGTTCCTCTCAATGGATACACTGTAGCTTCTCGTTTGGAGTGGCTGGCAGGATTACTAGATGCTGATGGTTCGGTTTTTCGTAATGGAGATAATGAATCTCTAAGCATTACTTCAATTAATAAAGAGTTTCTCCTCAAAACTCGTCTGATGCTACAAACTTTGGGAGTTGACTCAAAAGTTGCTTTGATGTCTCCTCAAGGATACAGAAAATTGCCTGACGGGAAGGGTAATATGAGAGACTATTACTGTCAGAATACATATCGTCTGATGATTAACTCGAACGGTTTGTATCGATTATCGGAGTTGGGCTTAAAAACCAATCGTTTGCAGTGGAAAACCCGTTTACCTCAACGCCAAGCCAGTCAGTTTATTAAAATAGAAAGTATTGAAATTACTTCTAGAGTAGACGATACTTATTGTTTTACTGAACCTAAAAAACATCTAGGAATGTTTAATGGAATTCTCACAGGACAGTGCTGCGAGAGCTTCTCGAATGTTAAGCCTGGAATAGAAGCCCATTCCTGTAATTTGGTATCCCTCAACTTGGCTAATCTTGAGTCGGCAGAGATAGCCGACACCGCTAAGTTAGCCGTCCGTATTCTAGATAACACAATTGAGCTGACTCAGCCCCCTTTCAAAAATAGTAAAACCCATAATGATAAATACCGTACCATTGGGGTGGGTTGTATGGGATTAGCGGATTGGTTAGCCAAACGTCATTTAAGTTATCAGAGTCTAGAGGAAATCAGTCATCTGTTTGAAGAAGTTGCCTATTGGTGTACTGCTGCCTCTATGGAATTAGCCAAGGAACGGGGTGCCTACGCTGCTTTTCCTGGAAGTGAATGGAGTCAAGGCAAATTACTGGGTTCTAAGTCTCTATCAGAGATTTTGCCCCTAACGGCAGCGCCAGAACGTTGGCAACAGCTATCTCAGGATGTTCAGACTTATGGTGTACGTAACTCCCATATTACGGCGATCGCTCCCAATACTTCTTCTTCTTTAGTCCAGGGATGTACCGCTAGTATTCTCCCCGCCTACAGCAAGTTTTTCTACGATAAGTGGGCAAAGGGTACTGTTCCCATTGCACCGCCGTTTATTGAAGACTGTTTTTGGTTCTATCGGGAAAATAAAAGCCTTGACCAAAAAATTGTCGTTAAAGCTGTGGCGGTAATGCAGCAGTGGATCGATACAGGCATCTCGATGGAGTTGTTATTCAACCTCAATCAAGGAGTGTATTTCCCTGAAGAACCCGAAAGAGCAGTTAAAGCCAAAGATATCTTTGAAACCCTAATGATGGCATGGAAAGAAGGTTGTAAGGCGGTTTATTATGTTCGTACCGTGCAGAAAGATGATTTTAAGGAACAAAGCGAAGGTTGTGCAGCCTGTGCAAATTAGCCAACTAACTGACATTACGCATCCATTAAATTATGAAGATTGGGAAAAGAAAAACTAGATTAAATAAAATCTTAAAAGCAGAAGCCTTAATCAAGTCAGCAGAACTTTACCAAGAGGTTTACAACGATGATGTAGACCTACAAGAACTCACTGATGATGCAGCTAGCTCATGTCTAGAGTAGAAGTGTAAAATTTTGCATTTGTTTGTGTAACCAACACTAAACATTGTTGTAATGTGCAAGCTAGAAGCTAGAAACTAGAAGCTAAAAGCCGAAATCAACGGGTGAATACTTACGTGAAAATGGAGTTAGTAACGCCCCAACAAGTTGCTGCATAATCTAAAATTGTCATCTGAAACCCAATTTCCTTAAGCTGTTTCAATTTTCATCCGACTGAGAAATAGCTTACTTGCTGCATATTTTCTCGGATTAGCTAGATCTAAAGATTTAAGTATATTTGCCCTTAGACTAATTAACATATAGGGAGTAAATTAGATTCGACTTAGATCATGCGTTACTAGTTTTTTCGGAGCGAAATATTACAGTGGGTTTTTTTAGTCGTTTCAGTCTTTCGCGGGACATGGGTATCGACCTAGGTACTGCGAATACTTTGGTATATGTATCTAGCAAAGGAATTGTTTTGGAAGAACCTTCTGTAGTCGCGATCGAACGCAAAACAGAAAACCCCAGGGCATTCGGCAAAGAAGCAAAATTATTGTTGGGACGTTCTCCCGAAAATATTGAAGCTTTGCGTCCTCTCAAAGATGGGGTAATCGCTGACTTTGATGCCACGGAAGCCATGATCCATGAATTTGTCAAACGGGCTTTTGAAGGTAATCCCTTAGTACATCCTCGGATGGTAATCGGCATTCCCAGTGGTGTCACTAAGCTGGAGCGCCGTGCGGTAATTGAAGCTGCAACTAATGCTGGCGCGCGGGAGGTGAACTTGATTGAAGAACCCATCGCTGCGGCTATTGGTGCAGGTTTACCCGTGATGGAAGCGACAGGGAATATGATTGTCGATATTGGCGGTGGAACTACCGAGGTGGCTGTGATTAGCTCCCAAGGCAAAGTAATCAGTGAGTCCATTCGCATTGCGGGGGATGAATTGACCGAAGCGATCGCCAATCAGATTAAGCGAGAGCATAAATTAGCGATCGGCGAAAATACCGCAGAGATGATTAAGTTGAAAATTGGTTCAGCTTATCCCATAGATGAAAACGATCGCATTATGGAAGTAAGAGGTTTACACTTGCTTTCAGGACTACCTGGTACTGTGGAAATAACCGAATCAGAAATTAGAGACTGTCTCAAAGATTCAGTAAGAAGTATTATTGAAGCAATTAAACGTACTCTAGAGCAAACTCCCCCAGATTTAGCTGCGGATATTATTGATCGCGGCATCATGTTAGCAGGAGGAGGGGCGTTGCTGCGAGGCATCGATGTCTTAATCAGTCATGAAACGGGTATTGTGACTCATATTGCTGCTGAACCGCTAAAATGCGTGGTGCTGGGTACAGGGAAAGTTTTAGAAGATAAAGCTTATGATCGCGTATTTAGTGATACTTCTGTCCTGAGATAATCAGGGGGAAGCTCCCTTTAAACAAGCTCAAATAGACAATCTTCTAATACTGTCAGAAAATTAATTGGGATAACTATCGTATGACTCGCTGGTGGGACAGATATGGGTTTCGCACAATTATCATAATCGTCGCTTTAATTGTCGCCCTAGGGATCAAACAAACTCAGGCTGCATTTCTCTCCGAAGCTTATTACTTTGTAGTTAGCCCATTTCAATCCCAAGCCCAGCTTACCTTGGAAGATCGGCTAACTAATGCCAGGATTTTAGAGTTAGAGCAAAACTTGGTGGAGTCAGAACAACAAAATCGGCAGTTAAAACAATTACTCGATTACTCTGAAGCCAAACCAGATAAAACTATTGCGGCTCCTGTGATTGCTCGTAGTCGCGATCGCTGGTGGAGCAGAGTCACCTTGGGGAAAGGCAGCAAAGATGGTGTGCAACCTGGCTATATTGTTACAGGTATCGGTGGTTTAGTGGGGCGAGTGACTCACGTTACGCCCCATACCAGCAAGGTGCTATTAGTCGGGGATAATACTAGTCGGGTGGGGGCAATCCTTAGTCGCAGTCGTCAGTTTGGCTATATTACGGGCAAAGATTCTTCAACGGTGGTAATGCAATTTTTTCACCAGGTAGCAGGTATTAAGGCTGGGGATGAGATTGCCACTTCTCCCTTGAGTAAGCTTTATCCTCCTGGTTTAGCCATTGGAAAAGTTAAATCTGTCAAGAAAAACCAAGGTGCTACTGTTGAGATTGAATTGAGTGCGCCGATTGATGTTTTGGAATGGGTGGTGATTCAGCCGTTTGTACCTAAATTGGGTAATGGGTAATGGGTAATGGGTAATGGGTAATGGGTAATGGGTAAATTATGCAGCGTCAAAAACAAAAAACATTCGATATTTTAAAAATAATTAATTTACTGTTTATTACTGCTTCGAACGCCGTTTGTATTATTTTGATGCTAGCGGATATTCCAGGGATGGAATTGTTAGAAGTCAACCCGAACTGGTTATTGATTTGGGTTGTGGCTTGGAGTCTGAATCGGACGGCTTGGCAAGGAGCGATCGCGGGTTTGATTGTTGGTTGTATCTATGATGGTATTACTCTGAGCAATCCTTCCCATATTCTTGGTTTTGTGGTGGTAGGAATTTTAAGTTCAAGTCTCAAGACGCAAAAGTATCTAGGGGAAGATTTTATTTCTGTCGCTTTTGTGGTGTTTTTTATGACCTGTTTGTCCGAGGGGATTTTTGCCTGGCAATATGGCAGAGAACATATGATGACCATGACTGATTTGCTTTACAAATACCAACAGGTGGTGATTATTTCCGCAATTATTACTAGCCTGTGGAGTCCTGCTTTTTATTATCCTGTTAACCTTTGGCAGAAAAGAATGGGACTATGGAGGAGAAAATTAAGCTAGTAGAAAACTAGGAGACTGTAACCATTTCATTTTGTGGCTCATCCAATTCACGTTAACTCAACGCGATCATAAAGTTCATCTTAAGGGCGATCGCAACATTAACAGAATCCAATTGTACCGTAGCAGCTTTGAGTATCAAGAACCCTGTCTGTGGACAAATCTAGCCAATAACGCGATCGCTGATATTTGGATTGAGACTAGACTATAATGCATCTCATGGGATACAAACACGCTAATGCCATCTTTATATCAAGTTAGATTACTAGAAATAGATGAAGGGGAAGTTCTATCAAACCATTTAGTTAAATTGTTTTTAATTTTGTTGGCGATCAGTTTTTGATTATAAATAATATTATGTCCAATAATTTGTATGATCAAGATTACTATTTATGGATAGAAGATGTACTAAAAAAGATCCAAGAGAAAAAATGGAATGAAATGGATTGGGATAACTTGTGGGAAGAAATAGATGACATGGGTAAATCTCAAAAACAGAGACTTACCAGTAATTTGCGAATTTTATTGATGCATTTACTTAAATGGGAGTTTCAAGCAGAAAAAAGAACTAATAGTTGGAAATATACAATCATCGAACATCGCCGCCGAATATTAGAACAGTTAGAATACAGTCCTAGTTTAAAAAATCATTTGAATTTAAATTTTGAAACAACTTATCAAAAAGCTCGCAAAGATGCATCGTTAGAAACTAATCTCATTTTAAATACATTTCCCGATCAATATCCCTACACAATTGAGCAAGCTTTAGACGAAGATTGGTTTTTAGAATAAAACAACAAATCAGAGTTTAGTGTGAGAATTTGCTGGTATCCTGTCTTCTCTGCTGCCAAAACTAGGGTAGCATCTTGCTAAGTCCACTGGGCGATCGCAATACCGCTCTATCAACACAAATAAGCGATCGCCAAATTACGACAGTTAGTTCAGTTTCAAATAAAAGAATAATCTGTATAACCTACTGCTGCCTCTTCGGTATTACCTCTGCCGTAAAAAGTCTGAACATTAGGTTCATTCAATTTGGCGTTCGTGCTAAATCTTTGTACTAGATCGGGATTAGCTAAATATAGTTTACCGAAAGAAACTAACTCGGCATTGCCAGAGGCGATCGCCCTTTCTCCTGTCTCTTTGTTGTAGCCACCATTAGTAATGATATTTCCCTGATAAAGAGGACGAAAAACAGGTAAAACAGGGTTAATCACTTCGCGAGTACTTAAATCGACTTCATTGGCTTCCATTAGATGAATATAAGCCAAATTAAAATTATTCAAGGCTTTGATTACATAACCAAAAGTGGCTTGAGGATCGGAATCAACCATGCCATAAAAAGTATTGCTGGGAGATAACTTAATGCCAACGCAATCTCCTCCCCAAACTTGAGTTACTGCTTCGACTACTTCTAATAAAAAACGAGCGCGATTTTCAATTGAGCCACCATACTTATCTTGCCGTTGATTTGAACCATCTTGTAAAAATTGATCGATTAGATAACCAAATGCACCGTGTAACTCTACTCCATCAAAACCAGCCTGTTGCGCATTGACTGCTGCCTGACGAAATTGGGCAATAATTTCGGGGATTTCTGAAGTTTCCAAAGCACGAGGAATTTCTAGATCTACTTTTCCAATCGGCGTATGTAATTGACCTGTAGCTGCGATCGCACTTGGAGCAATTGGTTTTTCTCCATTGAGTAAAGCTGAATGAGCAATTCTACCACTATGCCAAATTTGTAAGAATATCTTACCCCCCTGAGCATGAACTTCATCGGTAACTAGTTTCCAGCCTTGTATTTGTTCCTCATTATAGATACCAGGTACGTTCATATATCCCTGACTCAAAGGGGAGATCATTGTGCATTCAGTAATAATCAACCCAGCAGTAGCACGTTGACCATAGTATTCTGCCATCAACTGAGTGGGAATTGTACCATCAGCACGTAAGCGAGTCATGGGAGCCATTACCATACGGTTGGCTAAACTGTTTGAGCCTAATTGCCAAGAGTCAAAAAGATTAGAGTTCATAATTTTAATTAGTCGATTGTTGCTTTGGTATTGGAATAAGAAACAGAAATATTGATCGAGCCTTCATTTAATAACCAGGGTTGAATTTGGTATTTTCGCACCTGATTTTGATGTAACGGATCTTGCTCGGCGATCGCTTTGGCTACTACAACGGACTCAGCGCGGATGATAATCATGCCATTTAGCTTATAGCCTATAGCTTATAGCTTATAGCTAGGAGCTTTGCTTTTTGATTGTTATTTATACCAAAAATTGGCAATACCCCTTACTGATATGATTAAGCCAATCGATGTCATCAAGCAAGAAGGTACTCAAAAGTAAGCTACATACCCAATGGTGCGTAAATTAATCCGTAATCGTCCAGAACCAGAGATGTTCACCCTTAATTGTCCTACCCAACAAGCTTTAGATATTATCGGCAATAAATGGAGTGTAATTATTATTTATTGTCTTGCTTATCAAACCAGACGTTACAAACAATTGGAACGTAAAATCGAAGGGATTTCCCAAAAAGTTTCAACTCAAACTCTGCGTAGATTGGAACAGAACGGCTTAGTTAAGAGGAAAGTTTATCCAGCAGTTCCTTTACAGGTTGAATATTCTCTCACTCCTTTGGGTGAAACCCTAGTCGAACCTTTATCTTTACTGGCAGAATGGAGCGAACAAAATATATCAAAAATCAATTAAGAAATTAAATACTGGAAAACTCTGCGTTCATTTATTGCGATCGCAATACTGCTCCATCAGGGCTAATAATCAAGCGATCGTCAACTAGATTTTCAGGCTTTTGACAACTCCTTCTTCAAATTATTTTTCTTTTGGCACTCCAATATTCAAGCTTTTGTCAACTTTCCCTTGCTTTGCTTTTTTAACGCATTCTAGCCAATCTCCCCAGGTTGCAGGGTCTGCAATTGTCCCACCCCCAATAGTACCCATATCACCAAGCAAACTTCCAATAGTCCCTGACTGCGTTCTTTCATACACAGAAACTAAAAACTCAAACATAGCATCATATGCTTCTTGTTCATTCAATTCAATATTCATTGATTGTGTTCGTTTATTTAATCCAGTGGATTTATCTATAACAATGAATTTTACAACCACTGCCGTAACAACCATCGTCAGGCATCTTAATGATGTGCTTCCATATATGCCCGCAGCAGTCTATTAATCTGAGTTTGATAGCCTTTACCCTGAGATTTAAACCACTCCAACACATCATGATCAATCCGCAAAGTTACTTGAGTTTTATTTTTATCCACAGGTAAACCCTGCCGAACCACTGCCTTAGCAAATTTTTCTGGGGTAATTTCAGGGCAGTCGGACAGATCAATTTCTTGATCAGTCATGTTATCAAGCCGTTCCCAGTCTGTCTCAAATTTGCTCGAAATAGGTTTTTTGCTCATTTTTCGTTGCCTTTCTTGCTGAAATAATACGGATATAATTTTCACTTTCGGTGTGAACAATTGCCACAACTCGCCCTTGGAGCATACCAAAAGTTACAAATCGTTCTTCTCCATAGTCAAATCGATCATCCTCAACGGTTACAATAGCTCTACTAAAAACCTCTGGAACATCAGCAAAATCGATGCCATGTTTGCGGAGGTTTGAAACTCGCTTTGATTCGTCCCATGCAAATTCCATAGCTCAGATTGTAACTACAATCTGTTATTACAACAAGCTTTTTTAACAAAGTTTATCTGGCAGAATGGAACGAATAAAAATATACCAATATTTAATTAAGACTTTAAACCCATGCTTGAAGATTCTGCTGTAACTATCCAAAAAGCGATTAGGCTTCCCTAAAGGATTCCCTAAAGGGTTAGCTTCGCGTCAGTTAGCGCGTCCGCCTAGCCTTCGGATCGCCCCTCCTCCAACTTTTGCTAAATCAGCACTGCAAATTTATCATTTTAGACAGTCCTCTTTCTAAGAAATTTCAGATTGCTGCTCGAAAACAATTTCTTCATAGAACTGCTCGATCGCCAAACTTAAACTAATACTTTTAAGCTCTACGCGATCGCCCGCTCGATAGCTCAGAATCAACCAATCTCCTGCATCGTTTCTGTGATAAATATCAATCGCCATCTCATCAGAACTCACTAAAACATAATCAACCAAATTTGGATTGCGGCGATATTTTTCAAACTTCTTGCCTCGGTCATAAGCCTCAGTGCTATCCGATAAAACCTCAACAATTAGACAAGGATAGGTAATATATTGGGTGCTAGAATTATCTTGCGGATCGCAAGTGACACTAAGATCGGGATAGGTGTAGTTGTGAGTATTGAAGATATTAACCTTTAAATCTGAGTTAAAAACTCTACATTTGCTTCCTCTCAGATGAGATCTTATCGATAGCAAGCAATTTATAGCGATCGCACTATGATTTTTTGTGCCTCCACTCATGGCATATACGCGACCATTGATTAGCTCGTGTCTTTCTAATTGTTGCTCTTCCCAAATAAAATATTCTTCAGGTGTAAAGTGTCGCTCTTGCTCTCTAGCTGCAATCATAACAATCTCCTAATTTAAAACAGATACGCTTTCAATAAACGTCTTCATCGGCAAGTTAAGAGGCACAACTATCCATTATATGAAATCGTTCCGTATAACTCCCTTTTGGTAAGTAATATACAGAATTTGTTGAACCTTTATCTTTACTGGCAGAATGGAGCGAACACAACATATCAAAAATAAATTAAGAAATCAAACCCATGCTTGAAGACTCTACTGCAACTATCCAAAAAGCGATCGCCAAATTGCGTCAGCTAGTGCAACTAGAAGTACAAGATAGTTGGCATGACTTGGGGAACAATGAAACACCAGTAGATCTAATTCAATCTCCCACTGTCATCCTCAATGAAAAAGGATATGTGGTTTTTTCAGCAGGGCAAGAGGTTAAATGGCTAGGGCAGCAGATTATTATCCCTCAATCGCGACAGGGTTATCCCTTAGAAGGGTTAAATTTACGTTTAGTTTTAACTTGGTGGGCAGCAGATGCCCAGATTTTTGTTAACGGAGAGTTAGTACAGCAAGGAGATTTATTTGATTCTTCAGCGCGAGTATTAATTACCGATCAGGCTCAACCAGGGCAAGAATATCTAGTGACAGTGCGTTTGGTTAGTCCGAGTCATGATATTGGGGCGTTAATGCGATCGCATTTGATTTATGAATCAGATCCCGACCAAAATATTGACCCTGGCTTAATTGCGGATGAAATTACTGTCTTAAACAAGTATCTATCTCAATTTAAACCCGCAGATCTGGATAGATTAGCTACAGCTTTAGTGGAGTTTGACTGGCACAATTTAGAACAGGCTGATGAGTTGGAAAAGGATTTGGCGCAATTGCGATCGCGTTTGTTACCCTTGGCACAGGATCTTAAACAACGTCGTTTTAATTTGCTCGGTCATGCTCACTTAGATATGGCTTGGTTATGGACGACTGCTGAAACCTATGAAGTTGCGGAACGAACTTTTAGATCTGTCTTGAATTTACAGCAAGATTTCCCTACTCTTACTTTTGGTCATACTAGTCCTGCTTTATATGAATGGATGGAAAGGAATCGTCCTGAGTTATTTAAGTCAATTCAAGCTGCTGTTAAGTCCAATAAATGGGAAATTCTGGGGGGGATGTGGGTTGAACCTGAGACTAATTTGGTCTGTGGGGAATCGTTAATTCGGCAGTTGATCTATGGACAGCAGTATTATCAGGAGAAGTTTGGGGCGATCGCGAAGATTGCTTGGCTACCTGATAGTTTTGGTTTTACTTGGCAGCTACCGCAAATTATGCAGCAGTGTGGGATTGAGTATTTTGTGACGGGTAAGTTGCACTGGAATGATACGACTAAGTTTCCTCATGGTTGTTTTTGGTGGGAGTCTCCTGATGGGACGCAATTGCTGACTCTGATGTCTCCTCCCAACGTGACGGGGGTAATGGATACTAACCCGATTACCATGATTAATTATGGGGTTGATTGGGAAGTGCAGACGGGATTACAAGAGATTTTTTGGTTGCCTGGGGTGGGGGATCATGGGGGTGGCCCTACTAGGGATATGTTGGAGGTGGCTGCTAAGTGGCAGCGATCGCCGTTTTTTCCGAGGGTTGAGTTTGTTACTGCTGGGGATTATTGGGGGAGGGTTGAGGAAAATCTCGCGCAGAGGCGCAGAGGCGCAAAGGAAGAGGAAGAGAAGGGGGAGAAGAAGGAGCAAGGGGAGCAAAAGGGGCTAAGTAGGTTTCCTGTTTGGCGGGATGAGTTGTATTTGGAGTTGCATCGTGGTTGTTATACAGTTCATGGGGATCAGAAGAGGTATAACCGTCGTTGTGAAAGATTGCTTTATGAGGCGGAATTGTGGTCAACTTTGGCAACGCTGCTTTGTGGGGACGGGTTTGATCTTCGGTCAATAGTTTCCGAGATGGAAATGATCCTTGCACCAACAGATAAGAGTTTAGCAACCTCCGAACAGTTGATCGAATTTGCTTGGAAGAAGGTTTTGTTTAATCAGTTTCATGATATTCTGCCTGGGACTTCGATCGCAGAGGTGTTTAGCGAAGCTAATCGGGATTGGGAAACGGTAATTAAGCTGGGAAAATGTCTACTGCATCATGCTTTGGATAGTATTGCTTTAAATATTAAGTTGCCTGAACCTCCCGAAGCTGATGGGATACCAGTAGTGGTGTTTAATTCTTTGAACTGGGAGCGATCGCAAGTAGTGACCATTGAGGATTCTAGGTTTAAGGCTCAAGGTTGGTTTTATCGGGTATATAACGAACAAGGTCAAAGAACTTCTTTAGACTCAAAACAACAAGGAAATCAGTTTACTTTCCTCGCCGAAAATATTCCTGGGGTCGGCTATCGTTTGTTTTGGTTATGTCCAGAAAAACTTGAGACTGAAAGAGGCATCATGATTGATGGATATGTAGATTATGAACTAATCAATCAATATTTCAAGGTAGTTGTCAATCCTCAAACGGGCAATCTAGATAGTATTTTTGACTATATCAATAATCGAGAAATTCTATCGGGACAAGGTAACGAGCTACAAGCTTTTACCGACCAAGGACAGTATTGGGATGCTTGGAATATCGATCCTGAATATGAACAAAAGCAACTACCAGAGACTGAATTAGAATCAATCGAGTGGATTGAAGCAGGTTTGCTCAAAGGAATTCGGGTGGTAAAAAAGCTAAATAGCTCGAGATTTATTCAAGACTATATTTTAGAATTTGGTTCACCTATTCTCAAAATAGTTAATCAGGTTGATTGGCAAGAAACTCATGTAATGGTGAAAGCGGCTTTCCCCTTAAACTTAAGCAGTGATTACATTACTTGTGAAATTCCCTGTGGAACTATCAAACGTCCTACCAAACCTGAAACGGCAGCAGAACAAGCACAATGGGAGGTTTCTGCCTTAAATTGGGCAGATTTGACAGATACTGACGAAAATTATGGAGTTAGTTTGCTCAATGATTGCAAATATGGTTATGATGCTCAAACAGATCAACTGCGGCTGACTTTGTTGCGTGCTGCTACTTGGCCTGATCCCCAAAGCGATCGCGGTATTCATCATTTTAGTTATTGCATCTATCCTCATCAAAATAGTTGGCAAGCAGCTAACACTGTGCAAAAAGGTTATGAACTAAATACAGATTTACAGGCAATTGTCCTTGATCCATCACGGATAAAACAGCATCATCCACAGCAATTATCTCCCCAGCAGGAACTACTAAACTTAGGTGCTGACAACCTGGTTTTAATGGCATTGCAGTTGAGTGATCAGCAAAATTTATCCTTGCGTTGTTATGAAGCCTTGGGAATAGAAGCTCAGATCGACCTTAGAAGTGACTTGAATATTGAGATTGGTGCTGCCATTGATTGCCTGGGACAAGAGCAGAAAGAACAGCCTAAGACGATCAAACCTTATAAAATTGTGACTCATAAACTAAACCGCCTCTAAATGGAGAAAGGGGAAAAAGAAATACTGAGGAATGTTCCGTAATCTTACTGAAATTGTTTTAAATTTTACTGTGTTATCGTAAGGCAGTCAGCAGATAATCCGTTTATTTACCCACATATTATTAGGGTTAATGATGGAATTATCCCTGAAAGTACATAGCAGATAATTTTAGCAACAAGCTTCATGGAAGTCATTCAAACCGAGATCCCCGATGTTTTAATTATTGAACCCAAAGTTTTCGGTGATGAGCGTGGTTTTTTTCTAGAAAGCTTTAATGAAAAAACTTTTAGAGAGAAAACTGGGGTAACTGCTAGTTTCGTTCAAGATAATCATTCTCGTTCTGCTCAAAATGTATTGCGGGGTCTACATTATCAAATCCAGAATCCTCAAGGAAAACTGGTAAGGGTGACTTCTGGTTCGGTGTATGACGTTGCCCTAGATATTCGTAAAAGTTCAGCAACTTTTGGACAGTGGACTGGATGCTTGTTGAGTGCAGACAACCACAGACAATTATGGGTTCCTCCTGGATTTGCTCATGGATTTGTGGTTTTGTCGGAGGTAGCAGACTTCTTATATAAGACCACTAACTATTATTCTCCAGGACATGAGCGTTGTATTTTGTGGAACGATCCTGCTCTAAATATCGACTGGAAGTTTACGGGGAAACCAGTACTATCTGGGAAGGATCAAGCTGGTGTCCCTCTAGACCAAGCTGAGGTGTTTGCATGACTAAGATATTATTGATTGGTATCACAGGACAGGTAGGACAAGAACTATATCAAACTCTCCCTACCATCGGGGAAGTGATCCAGGTAGGTCGCCAGGAACTAGACTTAAGCCAACCTGAGCAAATTCAGGAAAGTATTGCCCAGATCAAGCCTGATGTGATTGTTAATGCGGCCGCCTATACTGCCGTAGATAAGTCGGAAAGTGAGTCGGATCTAGCTATGGCAATTAATGCCACTGCCCCCAAAGCGATCGCTCTTGCTGCTCAAGATGTTGGTGCAAAAGTACTACATATTTCTACCGACTATGTATTTAACGGACAAAATCATACTCCTTATTTAGAAAGTGATCCTACCGATCCATTAGGAGTATACGGCAAGTCTAAATTGCTGGGAGAAATTGCGGTTAGAGAAAATTGCGATCGCCATCTTATTCTTCGTACGGCTTGGGTATATGGTTCTAGGGGACACGGTAACTTTGTCAAAACCATGCTCAGATTGGGTCAGGACAGGGAAGAGTTAAAAGTAGTAGCGGATCAAATCGGGAGTCCCAGTTGGTCTTACGATATTGCCTTGGCAATTACTCAGTTACTAAGCAAATCCGCTGCTGACGAGAGGATTAACGGCATATATCACTATACAAATAGCGGTGTAGCTAGCTGGTACGACTTAGCAGTAGCCACCTTCGCCGAAGCTAAACAACTAGGTTTTCCTCTCAAGATTGAACAAGTTTTGCCCATAAGTACTGCCGAATTTCCTACCCCCACCCAACGCCCAGCCTATTCCGTCCTATCCAAAGCCAAAATCACCGCAGCTTTAGGAATTCATCCCCCTTACTGGCGTGATTCTCTCAGAAAAATGCTCACTGAATGGTCTGTTCTCTCTCCTGATTCTTAAAAGCTAGAAGCTAGAAGCTAGAAGCTCAAAAAAAACCTAAACGCAGCTAGTCAAATAAAACAACAATGAAAGCAATTATTCTCTCTGGTGGTAAAGGTACGAGATTACGACCCCTGACTTATACAGGTGCCAAGCAATTAGTTCCCGTCGCTAACAAGCCCATCCTTTGGTATGGCATTGAATCGATTGTCGCTGCTGGCATTACGGAAATTGGGATTATTATTAGTCCTGAAACAGGAGGAGAAGTCCAAGCGAAAACAGGCGATGGCGATCGCTTTGGGGCAGAAATTACTTATATTCGTCAAGATGAACCCCTCGGACTAGCCCATGCGGTTAAAATGGCGCAACCTTTTCTGGGGGATTCTCCTTTTGTGATGTATTTGGGAGATAACCTGGTTCAAAGTAAGTTAGATTTGTTTGTTGATAAATTCAAAGCGCAACATTTAGACGCTTTAACCCTCCTCTGTGAAGTGGAAAATCCCAGTGCTTTTGGGGTAGCACGGGTAGACGAGACAGGAAAAGTTTTAGAATTAATTGAAAAGCCCCAGAATCCCCCATCTAATTTAGCGTTGGTGGGAGTATACTTATTTTCCCCCAAAATTCATCAGGCGATCGCCAATATTCAACCTTCTCCTAGGGGTGAATTAGAAATCACTGATGCCATCCAGTATTTAATTGACCAACAACAGGCGGTAGCTTCCCATAGATTAGAAGGCTGGTGGCTGGATACAGGAAAAAAAGACGACTTGCTGGCGGCGAACCAAATAATTCTGGATACTTGTCTGGAATCTACCCATGAAGGAGCGATCGATGACCAGAGTAAAGTTAGTGGTCGAGTTCATGTGGGTCTAAATTCTCAGATCACCAATTCCCAGATTCGTGGCCCCGTCACCATTGGCAAGAACTGTAAAATTCAAAACTGCTTTATCGGCCCCTATAGCAGCATTGCCGACAATACCACCCTGATCGATATTGATATTGAACATAGTGTAGTACTTCAAGGAGCAACCTTAGAAGGCATTAGTTCGCGGATTGTCGATAGTCTGATTGGCGAAAGAGCGCACTTGAAAGCTGCTCCGAAACGCCCCAAAGCACTGCGGTTTATGATTGGTGACGACTCACAAATAGAATTGACTTAGTTAACTGGTGTTATCCCCTGATTGACTTGTGAAGATTGAGAAAGGGGTAATACCAACTCTCTATGAAAATGCACTAAATCAAATTTAACTCTTTGCGTCTTTGCCCCGAACTAAGCGGGATAAACTTCTTTGCGACGCGAAGCTAGTCCTTTAGGGCGCGAGATTTACAATCTAAAAACTAAAAACTAATCACCAGATATGCAATCAAATACTAGCAGAACACCACGTCGAATATTGATTACAGGGGGAGCAGGGTTTATTGGCTCCAACTTCGTTCACCACTGGAGTAAGAGTTATCCAGGCGATCGCCTAGTGGTTTTAGATGCTTTGACCTATGCGGGAAACAGAAAAACCCTAGCTAGTTTAGAGGATAAGCCTAACTTTCGTTTTGTTCAAGGGGATATTTGCGATCGCACTTTAATTGATAACCTCTTAGCTACAGAAAATATTGATACCGTAGCTCACTTGGCAGCGGAGTCCCATGTAGACCGTTCGATCCTGGGACCAGGGGCATTTGTCCAGACTAATGTAGTGGGAACTTTCACCCTTTTAGAAGCCTTTCGGCAACGCTGGAATCAAAGAGAACAACCCCAAAGCGGTTGCGAAGCTAACCGAAGGTATCGCTTTTTGCATGTTTCCACCGATGAAGTGTATGGCAGCCTAGAAGCAGACGATCCAGCCTTTACAGAAACGACTCCCTATACTCCCAACAGCCCCTATTCCGCCTCGAAAGCAGGGAGCGATCATCTAGCACGGGCATATTTCCATACCTATGGGATGCCCACTATGATTACCAACTGCTCCAACAATTATGGGCCGTTTCATTTTCCTGAAAAGCTAATTCCCCTGACTTGTATTAATATTTTGCTGGGTAAACCTCTGCCTGTATATGGCGATGGACAGAACATTCGGGACTGGCTCTATGTAGAAGATCACTGTCGAGCTTTAGATGTAGTAATTCATCGTGGTGTTCCAGGAGAAACCTACAATATCGGGGGCAATAACGAGGTAAAAAACCTGGATCTGGTGGAACAACTATGCGCCTTGATGGATGAACTAGCTCCCAATCTCCCTGTGCGTCCCTCAAACAAGCTGATTACCTTTGTTAAAGATCGAGCAGGACACGATCGCCGTTATGCGATCGACGCAAGTAAAATCAAACGGGAACTAGGCTGGAGTCCCGAAGAAACCGTTGAAGGCGGCTTACGACGCACTGTAGAATGGTATCTAGCCAACGAAGACTGGTGGCAACCGTTATTGAGTGAAGAGTATAAAAATTACTACGACAAAGTTTATGCGTGAGATAGCTGTAAGCTTCAAGCTCTAAGCTCTAAGTATTGTGGGCAATGCACTAAAGTATTTGCCCTAAAGGATTCACTAAAGTACTAGCTTCGCGTCGCCCTTCGGTCAAGAAGCTACATGCGGCTTAAGCCTTTGTCCTTTAGGACTTGCTCCGCGTCGCCCACGCTACTCAAACGAACCCAGTATTTCAGAAAGGAAAAGGCAGTGGCTCCCCAACCTACAAGATTAGCGATCGCACTATAATTTCTGAAGCATAACCCTATAGTCCAGTTGTCAGTCGGCAAAATAGGCTACCATTCTATGGGAATTGTTACATTGCAGAGTTTATGCCCAAAGGCGAAATTATCGGATTAGGAAGATCAGGAATTGCTGCTGCCAGATTACTCAACCAAGATGGTTGGCAGGTAACAGTCGTTGATTCCATAACAAAAGCACAACTAGCATTGAAATCTAATGGGGCGGAGTTACAGGCATCTCAACAGAAGTTAGAGCAGGAAGGAGTCAAAGTAAGGCTTGATAGTCAAGTTTTAGCTGAAGAAGCTCCAGATTTAATCGTGGTTAGTCCAGGTGTTCCCTGGGATCTTGGAGTACTGGAACGCGCCAGAAAACAGCAGATTGAAACAATTGGAGAGGTTGAACTGGCTTGGCGTTATCTCCAGCAGATTCCTTGGGTGGGTATCACTGGTACTAATGGTAAAACCACTACCACCGCTTTGATCGCTGCCATCTTTCAGAGTGCAGGGCTGAATGCTCCCGCCTGCGGCAATATTGGCAATGCTGCCTGTGAATTAGCAATTAAGCATTCTGTTACCCCAGATAATCATTTTGATTGGATTGTTGCGGAACTGAGTAGTTATCAAATTGAATCTTCGAGAGAATTAGCCCCGCGCATTGGAGTGTTTACCACTCTTACCCCCGATCATCTAGATCGCCACTATACTTTAGAAAATTATTATCAAATTAAAGCCTCTTTAATCCGTCGTTGCCATTACAAGATTATTAATGGAGACGATCGCTTTCTCCAAACTGCTGCGGTGGATCTAGGGGAAAACATCATCTGGACGAGTATTAAAGGGAAAAATAGTTTCCCCGATCAGCGTCTTGTCAGCGTATACCTAGAAGATGGTTGGATTGTGGCTTTTGGTGAGTTGATTGCTCCTGTGTCCTTGTTTAAAATGCCAGGGGAACATAACCTCCAAAATCTCTTAGTAGCGATCGCCACAGCGAAATTAGCGGGTATTAGCAAGGAGGCGATCGCTCAAGCCATAACTACTTTTCCTGGAGTAGCCCATCGTCTGGAATATATTTGTACCTATGAAGGAATTAAGCTGATCAACGACAGCAAAGCGACTAATTATGATGCGGCGGAAGTTGCTTTAAACTCTGTGGAAGCTCCAGTGATTTTGATTGCTGGAGGACAGGGCAAAACTGGAGACGATACAGCCTGGATTGATAGTATTAAAGCTAATGCTGCTTTTGTCTTGTTGATTGGGGAAGTCGCCCCCGCCTTTGCCGAGAAATTAGGCGATCGCAATTATCATAACTATCAGATTGTGGAAACGATGGAAAATGCCGTAGCTCAGAGTATTCCTTTGGCTCATAAGTATCAGGCAAAAGTGGTTTTACTCTCCCCCACCTGTGCCAGTTTCGATCAATATTTGAGCTTTGAAGCGCGGGGTGAAGATTTTCGGCAGCTATGTCAGAAATTATTATCTCAAATAGATTAACCATGCTGTGTTCTCAAGAATTATTAAAACTAGAATTATTTCAGAAGTTGCCGAGCGATCGCTTGGCATGGATTTGCGATCGCGCTACGGAGTTGGGATTAACCAAAGGAGAAATTCTCGTCCAAGAAGGTGATCCCCATCGGGGCTTTCTAATTTTGACGAATGGCAGCATCACTGTCACTCGTTTTAGTGAGGGGGTGGAAATGCCGATTGGGCAGCATGATGCCCCCGCTTTTTTTGGTGAAATCCAGATCATGACGGACGATCTAGTTCCTGTAACCCTTCGGGCTTTGAGGGATTGTCAACTATACGAAATTACCCCTGAAGACTTTTTACAGCTAGTTCATGAATGCCGAAACTTTGAAACAGAGGTGTTTAAAACGATCCAAGCTAGAACCCAGGGCTTACAGTCATTTATCCAAAATCGCGAAAAAATGGCAGCTTTGGGAACTTTAGCGGCGGGATTAGCCCATGAACTCAACAACCCTGCTGCTGCGGTAGTGCGATCGCTTAAGGATGTCGCCCCAGCAATGATCGAGTTACAACGGATGAACCTAGTCTACGGACAGCGCAATGTGGAAGAGAAGCATACTCAAGGATGGCTCAAGGTAAGAGATGATGGCTACGATTTTATAAGCCGTGGCAATTATGACTCTCTAGCAATGATGGATCGTGAAGATGCCTTGTTAAATTGGCTAGAAAACTATGGGGTAGCAGAAGCTTGGAAGTTAGCAACACCTTTGGCAGCAGGAAATATTGAACCGATCTTGCTCGAACAACTGATGGCATCTTGGCGGGATGATCCTACGGAATTGAGAGATTTGGGTTTGCGGTGGCTAGCGCTATCTTTTGAAGTCATGACCATGATTCAGTCTGGCTTACGAGGTGCAGAACGAGTTTCTGCCCTAGTGCAGTCGATGAAATCCTATGCTCATTTAGATCAAGGGGCAAAACAACAGGTAGATATTCATCAGGGCATTGAAGATACTCTGCAACTTTTATCCCACAAACTTAAGCAGGGGGTAACCATCAAACGCAGCTATGATCGCAGTTTACCGAAAATAATGGCTTTTGGCAGCGAGTTAAATCAGGTTTGGACTAATCTCATCGATAACAGCATTCACGCCATGAGGGAAAAAGGTAATCTAGAAATTATCACTGAAGGAAAAGGCGATCGCGCAGCCGGGAAGGAGTCCAATCGCCTGGTGGTCAAAATTATCGATTCAGGAACGGGTATTCCCACCGAAATTAAATCTCGCATCTTTGAACCGTTTTTTACGACTAAATCCGTCGGAGAAGGCTCAGGGTTAGGTTTAGATAACGTTCGGCGCATTGTCGAAAATCGTCACCGTGGTTCTATTACTCTCGAATCTCAACCAGGAAGAACCTGTTTTGCTGTTTGTCTTCCAGTTAACCTGAGTTCGGATTAAGGGGATGCAATTACAGTTACTCTATCCCTTCGATCACTTCTAAGGCATTACAAACAAAAAAATCAATGTTAGCCTGAGTGGAACTAAATTTTATATTGTAGTCAATATTCGTGAAAACTAACAACGTACATACTATTGTAAACAAGGGTTTCCTAGGATTCTGCATCGGTTTAATTAGCTTGGTGGCTCAACCTGCGATCGCAGAATCAATTAATCAAAATCAAACTCCAACGAATCGAGTCCCTTCCCCTCAACCAGAACCAGTTTCCCTCTCATCGGAAAGTCTCTCGAATCCCCCATTAATTGGGCAATCTGAACTCCTAACTCCTGCGGCGAATCAATTAGCTCAAAGACAA
>Ga0114940_10000086_pt1 | contig 56929 bp, 51 predicted proteins | sample ColdCreekSource_FD_87195 | JGI IMG/M metagenome (GOLD analysis project Ga0114940, IMG submission 87195) | Groundwater microbial communities from Cold Creek, Nevada to study Microbial Dark Matter (Phase II) - Cold Creek Source | ecosystem: Environmental > Aquatic > Deep subsurface > Groundwater ...
GACTGACGAACCATCTACCTCTCAGGTGCGTTACGGTACCTTGGCCAGTGGCAAGCTGGCTAAATCAACTCCACTCGATACCGAACCGACGACTAATCATATAGCGATTGTTTCGGGACTAAACTTAGCCGACATCTATCAAGTTCAGTTTTCGTCCAAAGATATCAGTGGTAATGTAGTGTACAGTCCCAAGACTTCTGTTGTAACTCCCGATCAAGAAGCCAATGTGCTGGATAATGTGCTTAACTTGCTCACGAAGCTTTTCTGGATGTAATCATGGAGCCTGTAATACCTGACGATAAACAATCCGAACATCAAGTTACCTCACCAATTATTGAGGCTTTGGGAGTGTCAAAGATATATAAGGTTGCCGGTGAGATGGTTAGTTTGGTATCGGATGTGACATTGCAAATTGGCTATGGCGACTTTGTAGTCATCTTTGGACCGTCGGGAGCCGGAAAATCAACGCTCATGACTATGCTTATGGGCCTGGAGAAGCCTGACATTGGTGAAGTGTTTCTCAAGGGTGAATCGTTATATGGTTATAGCGAAGAACAACTTACGGCTATCAGACGTAAGAAGATCAGTTACTTTCAGCAGACCCAATTTTGGATTGATTCGATGGACTTGGTTGATAATGTTGCCCTACCGCTATATTTATTAGGAAAAAGGCGTCGGCCAGCTCGCATACAAGCTACCAAGATGCTCGAGGAAGTCGGTCTCAAAGATAGTCTACATGTCAAACCGCACCTCTTGTCTTCTGGTCAGCAACAAAAGGCTGCCTTAGCAAGAGCGCTTATCAAAGAACCTTGGCTAATCTTTGCTGACGAGCCAACGGCGCATCTGGACACTAAGTCTGTAGAAGAAGTAACCAAGACATTACTGAGCACTTCGAAGAAATATGGCATTACTATTATTATGGTTACCCACGACCTGAACTTTTTGAAGCTGTCAGAAAAATGGCTATTTATGCGTGATGGCAGGCTATGGGACATCGAAGACCGAAACAATCCCTTTACGAGTATTCGTGACGCTATGTCGTTTGTCGACACCCAGGTTAAGAAGCAGGACGACACCCAGGATAAGCCATTCGAGGTTACGGCATGAGGCAATTATTCTTTATCCGTTTAGCTCTGCTCAATACTTTTAAGAAACGTTTGCGGGCTTGCCTGGCCATAGGCGGCATTGCTCTATCAAGCTGTATTATGATAATCCTCTTTGGTGTTAGTGCTGGCCTTCAGCAGTTGGTCTCAACAGAAATCAGCCGCTCCGAGTCTAAAGATACTGTGACCGTCAACCAGCGTAATATCCAGCAGATTAAGCTTGATCAAGAAAATATATCAAAAATACAGTCGATTAGTGGAGTGACAGCCGTTGAGCGCTCTGTGGGGTTATTGGGCACTATGACGTACCATGGTATTGCGCTCAACTTACCAACATACGGCGTTACTAAAGATTATTTTGCAGCCGTGCCAACTACGTATAACGCCGGCAGTGGCTTGGAACTCTCGGATAACGATATTGTCGTTAGTAAAAAAGTCCTAGAAGTCTTTGGTATAGACCAGCGCCAAGCTGTCGGCCGTCAAATTTCGGCAAATGCGAGTCTTACTAAAGACTATAACTCACGCCAGACCGAACCGTCGGTTGTGGGGGCGGTCCGAACATACAAAATCATCGGCGTGGTTGATCGAGGCGAGCTGCCAGTTGCCTACTTGCCAATAGAAGGACTGCAAGAGCAAGGCCTCGACAGCGTTTCTCAGCTAAAGGTGCGCTTAGCGGTTCCAGAAAAAATGCCAGCCGTCCGTGAATCGATCGAACAAATGGGCTTCCAGACGACAAGTGTCCAAGATACCATTGGCCAGATCAACAAGCTGTTTGGTGTCATCAAGAATATTTTGATAATTTTTGGCTTTATTACGTTTGCTATTACTGTTTCCAGCGCCTTTACTATTATTACGCTTACTCTCATGGAAGAGACTCGCCAGATTGGGTTTTTACGAATCAGCGGCCTGCCTAACCGGGATGTTAAGAAACTTTTTATCATCCAATCAGTGCTGCTAACTAGCCTCGGGGCATTATTTGGTATTGTCTGCGGTGTACTGGGGGGTGCCATTGTAAATGGCGCCGCACAGGCTGCCAGTGCCGGTGAGGCGTTCAGTGGTCCAATCATTATCTTTGAGATACCTGTCGTACAGATTATAATAGTGCTCATGCTTTCTTCTATCATTGGCTGGGCCGTCGGCATACTGCCCGCAAAGCGCGCAATACTTATCAAACCACTTGATGAGCTCAAAGAGTGACCACTACTCCGATTGTGCTGGTGTGGGTTATTTTTGGGTTAACAATAGTATTTCTCTTGTTTTTCTCTATCAAGCAGTTCCTAATGATCAAGAGGTTGGCTGCTTCTTTTGCTAAGCTGGGGTTTGTAGTCCGCGAAGATGCTAAGAAGTATTTTGATGACGCTTCGGCAACGCTCGTAACTACCAACCAAGAGTTTAAGCAGGCGTATACCGATATCGTCGCCAATGGTACCAAGCAGGCACTTGCCGAGAGTGCGACGGATATGGAGCAGGTCTTAGCCGGTGCGCAAAACGAGGCTGGTAACATCGTACTGCAGGCCCGCGAAGACGCCAGACGGATAACACTAGCCGCCCGTACGTCCGCCGCAGAAGAGACGGCCCGATCACTTGATGGTGCGGCCGATACAATTTCTTGGGTGATGGGAAAATATATCCAAGAAACATACAGCGTCGAGCAGCACAAAGCCCTCATTGACAAACTAATCGAAGAATATATCCATGAGCACCGAGACTCAACCAACACCAATTCAGACCAGTAAGCTATTGCAAGAGGCTATAGAGCAGCTTGAAATGCGCTCTACAGAGATGCCTATTGCCTCGACTTTGGCTGAATTACAGATTGTCATTGAACGCTTAAGCTTTACTGACATTGTCAACAAGACCGAACAGAACAAGGCTGTTGACCCGATTAAACTTAAGCTGTTATTACAGGATGAGATCTCTAACAGCATGATGGACTTTGTTCTGTGGGTTTCTGAACACCGTCTACTGAGGATGCTATCGGGCGATACTGGCCGCCATTTTTTGAGCTACTGCATAACGACCTATCGCTCTGTTACCGAAGTAGAATGTGTGACGCCGATCAAGATTACCGGTGACTATAAGGCTAGTCTTGTAAAGCGGCTGCGAGTAATATATCCACAGCCGTCACGGATCATCTTCAAACAATCATCTATGATTATTGCCGGATTTATTTTAATCAGTGGCCGTACGGTGGTGGATAAGAGTCTGCGGCGGCATATTACTCAGACGGTACCAGATTACGTACGAGCTAAGAGTAAGCTTGCCGGCAGGACGGAAGCACATGGATAATATCGGCCGTGTTGATTCGGTGCGTAATGAAATCTGCTTCGTTACGGCTCTTGAGGGTGTAGGCTTGGGCAATGTAGTTTCGTTTTCCTCGGGGGCGCGTGGACTCGTCCTTGGTTTTGAAGGTACCCGTGCTGAGGTTATTATGCTTCATGGTTTTGCTCAGGTTAAAAAAGGTGACCTCGTGAGGGTATCTGCTCCGCTTATGACGACAAAGGTCAGCAATGCCTTGCTTGGCCGGGTCATTGATCCGCTCGGTACGCCACTCGACGGGTTGGGCGAAGTCGAAACGTATGAGGGTGTAGACTTACCGATTGAGTCGCCTGCACGGCCGATTTATCAGCGAGCTATTATCAATCGGCCGCTGGTCACGGGATATATGGTTATCGACTCCCAAATTCCTATAGGCTTAGGGCAGCGTGAGTTATTATTGGGCGAAAAAAAGTCAGGCCAGACTGATACGGCAATCGATATATTATGTAATCAAGCCAAGCTAGATACGGGCTTGATTCCTATATATGTAGCAATCGATGCCGAAACAGCTGGCACCAAACGCCGTATTGAACGTTTAGAAAAAAGTGGCGCGCTCAAAAATGGCCTAGTGATCGTTGGTCGGACCGCTCAGGCCGCAGCACTTAATTATATCGCTCCGATGGTTGGCGTGACGATTGCTGAATGGTTTGCTAGCAAGGGTAAAAATGTGCTGATTGTATTTGATGATCTGACACGTCATGCTAAAGTCTATCGCCAGATTGCCCTGCTGTTGGGTCGGCCAGCTAGTCGTGAAGCGTACCCGGGAGATATTTTCTATCTCCATTCCCGTCTACTGGAACGCTGCGGATCGTTTAATGCAATGGCCGGGTCGGGTACGATTACCGGCTTGCCGATTGTTGAGAGCCAGAGCGAAGAGGCTACTGACTACGTGACGACTAATCTGATGTCGATTACCGACGGTCATGTATTATTCCGTCAGACCCTAGCGAACCGAGGCAACCGCCCGCCAATTGATAGTGGTTTTTCGGTATCGCGTATTGGTGGTAGAGCTCAGATGCCTTTGATTCGTACCTTGTCGGAGAAGCTGAAAGAAATTATCATCCGGTACGAAGAAGTCATACGATTTATGGCATTTGGAAGTGATCTCAGCGAGTCGGCTCGGCCCGCGTACGAGATTGGCATACGGGCGAGCAACATCTTTCAGCAAGATCACAATGATGGCTATTCAAATGTTCAGCAAGCGGTGTTGATGTACTTCATTATCAGTCGGACTGCCAATAGTTGGAGCGAAGATCAGATGCCAGCACTCTGTAAATATATTGCCGATATGGTTACTAACAAGCCGTATAGCGATGTGCTGAACCAATCAATGCTGGCCATGCCGTTTGATCACGCAGAAATCCTCCTAAAGGAGTTTATGGTTGATTTGGCTAAAGCTCCGGGTGTTCCAGTACGGGCCGAGCGAAAAGAGCGCTTAGTTGCCGAAACTGAAACCTTAGAGGGTGTACTGCGTAACGATGAGGAGATTCTAAAATGACCAAGGTAGAAGCTCTCAAAAATGAAATGAAGGGCATGCGTGACTTGCAAGACATTACCAATGTTATGGAACAGGTTGCCGCCCAAGATATTGCCCGCATGCGCGAAGAAATTCTCGGTAGCCGTCAATTTTTTAAAGAAGTGTGGCGAGTGTATCGTGTACTTAAGCAATTGTCACCGCCACCACCAGAAATCATCCATAAACACTTGATCGTGGCGGTTGGCGCCGACCAAGGTATGTCGGGTAGTTTACTGAGCAAGGTTCTTGATAAGGTCGCTCTCTTGCAGAAGGAACATAATGCTGATTTAGCTTTGGCTGGCAAAAAGACGCACTACCGATTCAAGGATTATGATGGCTGTACGGTGCATTTCTTTAGTGTTCCTAAGGGCTCCACTCTTGCCGGCATTCAACCTATATATAAAGTGGTCGCCGAGTATGCCCGAGTGACATTCGTCTACCCGCGCTTTGACAGCTTGTCGCAGCAGACCGTCGTGACGTCTTCATTCTCAAGTGGCACCGAGAAAAAGGACGAGGAAGCCGGCGATGACGCCAATGAGCTGGCTTCTATCCAGGCTGACCGTTTCATAATCGACCCCAACCCCCAAGTGGTGTCGAACTATCTCAACGAGGCGGTGGTTGGCATAACAGTCTACCATTATTTTGCTGAGGCGATGCTAGCCTACAGCGCGGCACAGATGATCGCGATGCGTAACGGTTATGATAATGCCAAAGAAGCCAATAAAACCTTACGTTCGCAGTATAATAGTGCCAAACGTGCCATGATTGATACTAAGCTGCGTGAGCTATACGGCATGCGGGGCGGAGGCGAATAAACTTATGAACTCAGATTCAGAAAACGTCGGCATCGTGGTGAGGGCTCAAGGGCCTATCATTGACGTTCATTTTAGCGGCTTGGTGCCGCCACTCGGACAATCCTTGGTCGTACGAGACATGCACCTATATTTGGAGGTGGTAGAATACGCCGCTCGGAGAACCGTCCGATGTATGGCGCTCGGACCTACTGAATCCGTACAGCATGGCATGTACGTCGACGACATGCATATGCAGGTTAGTATGCCCCTTGGCAAAGAACTATTAGGGCGTGTCATTAACGTGTTTGGCAGGCCGCTCGACAATATGCCGCCCTACCCCGTAGAAGAACAGCGGCCAATCCGCCAAGATCCGCCCGAATACTTTAATGTCGAGAGTCATTTAGAGATATATGAGACAGGTATCAAAGCCATCGACTTCTTCTCACCCTTCCCCAAGGGAGGTAAGATTGGATTGTTTGGTGGTGCTGGTGTCGGCAAGACGGTTATTATCACCGAACTTATTCACAATATTGTCAGTGTGATGCAAGGTTTGTCGGTCTTCATCGGTGTTGGCGAGCGTACCCGTGAGGGTCATGAACTAATTGAAGAGCTGCGTACTAAGGGGTTGCTCGAGAATGTTGCCCTGATATATGGCCAAATGAACGAGACTCCAGGCGTTCGTTTTCGCGTTGCTGCCGCCGGACTGACGGTGGCTGAATACCTCCGTGACGCGTTCGGCAAAGATATATTGTTATTTATTGATAACGTCTTCCGGTATGCGCAGGCTGGTAGTGAAATCTCGACTATGCTTGGACGCTTACCTTCTGACACGGGCTATCAGCCGACCTTAGGTCAGGAGATTGGCCAGATCGAGGAACGAATCGCTTCGACCGACAAGGGCGCCATTACTTCTGCCCAGGCTATTTATGTGCCAGCCGACGATTTTAACGATCCGGCTGTCGAAACTATCCTCAGTAAGCTCGATGCCAGTGTTATCTTGTCACGCGACCTGGCTAAGCGTCGAATCTATCCAGCTATCGATATTTTGCAGTCAAACTCGATCCTCTTAGACAAAATACATATCTCCGAAGATCACTTCCAGGCGGTACGCGATGCTCGACGAGTGCTGCAGCGCAACGATGAACTTAAGAGTATTATTTCGGTGTTAGGTAAGGATGAACTGTCGCCAGAAGACCGTTTAACGGTTGACCGGGCCGGTAAGATTGTTAAGTTCTTTACCCAGCCCTTCTTTACCTCAGAGGATTATACCGGCACCAAAGGTGTCTACGTATCACTTGTTGATACTGTAGCCGGGGTTAAGAAAATATTAGCCGGAGATTGCGATAAGATACCAGAAGAATTCTTTTACCTTAAAGGCACGATAACCGATGTGGAGGCTGCATGGCAAGCGAAAACAACAGCTTCACGGTAATGATAGTCCGCGAAGCTGGCACGATACACTACGGTAAATGTCAGGCGCTGTTTGTGCCGTCACTTGACGGCGAAATCGTCGTACTTCCCTATCATACGCCGATGATCGCCAAGCTTGGTAAGGGCGAAGTGTCTATTCGAGACGGTCGGATCAAAAATATTATTACCAATATAGAGACTGGTTTGATTTACGTAGGTGACAACGAAGTAACGGTATTAGTTGATCTGTAAAAAGTACTTACCTGAGGTCGTACTTGTCAACAATGGCTAGCAATGCTTTGAGTTGTTCGGGTTTGACAGTGTCTCTGAATCCAGTTTCGGTATGCGCACCAAGCGTGTTGCCCGGACGGCAGCCGCCAACCGGTAAACCGCGATGTGCCATGATTGCTTTGGTGGCGGCGGTCACGACACCGTAGGTGACCATCAGTTCAATGAGTTCACTAGCCTCGGCTTGCCAGCGCATGAGTTCTTGCATGTTACCACCACCGGCTAATACCTCTTGATAGCCCTTGTGGATGGCGACAAAGCGGTTAGGCATTATGTTGTACGTGCTACCGATGGCACCGTGACTGCCCATCGCTTGGCCGCCAAGGAACATTTCATCCGGGCCGGTCAAGAGGTTCAGTTCTTTGCCCTCTTCTTTAGACATGCGCCCCATGACTAACATCTTGTGGAAGTCCGGATCAACAAATTTAATACCGGCAAAGTTCGGTACGGTCTTCATTGCCTCTAGGAAATCTGCCGGACGAACTCCGTTCTTGATCATATCAGAGCGCCAGTAGACATATAGAGGTAAGTTAGTAGCTTCGCCAACTGCGCGGTAATACGCGACGTCTGACTCGAGACTACTGTTTTCGCGGTCCATTGGTGGCAATGTTCCGACCGCTGCCGCACCGATCTGCTCGGCGTGTTCTGCTAATGAAACAGCGTTCTCGACGGTTGTAGCGCCCACATGGGCGATTATCGGTATGTGACGTTCTTGTAGCTGGGCATGAATAGTGTCCATGACCTTTTCGGCAATAGCCTTGCGCTCGGTCTGGGTGAGTGTTGGAACTTCGGCGGTGCTGCCATTGATGAATAATCCGCCGATACCGGCGTCAAGCAGATGGTTTACAACGACTGGAATAGCGTCATAGTTAACACTCATCGTTGGATCATCGTTAAAGGGTGTTACGAGCGCCGGTACGATACCGGTGATTAATTGTAGTTCTTCGTTGCTAGGTATCTGTAGGATTTCTGTCATGCGCCTAGTATGCCACCTTGCGTAACAGATGGATATACTTTGCAGTTGGTATCACAACAGATGTGATGCTAGTGATTACTCGCGATGGTATGGGTGGTTGGCGTTGATACTGCTAGCGCGGTAGAGTGTCTCGGCGAGTACGACCATCGCCAAATCGTGTGGAAAAGTCAGGGCTGACATGCTCCACTGTAGATCGGCTTTGCCTACCACTTCTTGCGGCAAACCGTCTGGGCCGCCGACAATAAAACAGACTTCCCTGCCCTCGTAGGCTAATTTGTCGAGTAAGTTGGCCAATTGGCTGCTGCTGTATTGGTTGGCTTTGATCTCCAGGATAATCTTGTAAGCATCGCCCGCGGCTTGTAATATGTGGCTGCTGTCATTAGCGTATTTATTGTCAAGATGGCTAATCCGTAACTGGTGGAAGCGGCTGAGGCGCTTAGTATACTCCTGCCAACCAGTGCGGGCATAGGCTAGTTTTGGTTTACCGATAGTGATGATGTGCAACTTCATTGTATGTAGCGTACCATACTTGACTTTAAATAGCTATTATGATACAATAGCATATTGTGAATACCGTGTATTCTCACTATTCAAGCTCCTACATAGATCTTCGACAGTAGCCAACAGTACTTAATACGTTGAATATTACTGGCTACTTGTTGAGTAGAATAAGGATGGACTCCCCGATGTACACGGATGTATGCATCGAGAGGAACTGGCTAAGATGAGAGACGCCCGCGTCACATGCGACATTACTGCTATCTTGATTGGTAGTGATGGTGTACGTCGCAGCCTGCAGTGTGAACTTGACATACGACGCTCAATGAGCCGACCATTTGCTTTGAGCTGATTTCACCTGATTCTACTGTCAAAGTGTTCTTCCCCCGGCCGGCTTATCAGTCGTATGGCGACCAGATGTTGGAAAGTGTCCCCCGAGGAGAAGAGTCAAAATACAACCGCGGTTAGCACCAAAACCCTGTCCTCTTCCAACCCCGACCCCTTCCCCGTACCTCGACAGTACGCAACCACGACGGCGCGGGCATAGGCTTGTAAATTTTATTTTACCCTATGCCCGCCGCCACCTTTTCATATCTGACAATAATCAACTTGTCGGCTAGATACCGGGGATTGTCAGGGCGTTAGTGGCGCTACTGCTGACATACCAGGCCAGTACCAGGCTAAGGGATAGCAGTGCACAAAGTATAACCGTTAATCGCTTTTCGCTCATAGCACCGATACTCTTGCGCTTGACGTGTGTAGGCTGGCCAGCGGCCGGGCTGGGCTGTCGCCGGCTAGCTCGGCACGTACCACAAGGCGCTGTTTAGGTGACCATAAGGGCGTGCAGGTATATAACGTTAGTGTTGGGGTATTGGTAGCTATGAGGATGCTAGATTCGGTTGGTGGTACTACCGAAATTTGTTTGACTTCGTAGGTGTAGGTTTTGCCATCCCAGATAACTCCCATCTTGTCACCGACGGCTACTTTATTGAGAAAATAAAAGACACCTTTTGGTTGAGTGTAGGTAAAACGATGGCCGATTAGAATAGTATTGCTTCCCTTGTCGGGTGTGCTGCCGCTAGGCCAGCGCCAGACACCTTGGTCCAGGGAGCGGTACATATTGCTGCCTTCTACGACCGTCTGGTCGAGCAGCATGCTGGGGATGATTAGACGATCGGGTTTAGAGGCATTAGCGCTGGATTCGCTGTCGGTTGGCGCCGAGGGCGTCGGTGCAATCAGACTCTCTAATTGTTGCTGTTTGCCGCCCTGAGAGCTGATTATAAAAAGCAGCTGTGGCAAAAACGGAACACCGATCACATAAAGGTTAACCACCACAATGACTACAAACAAGAAGGTGTTGATGCGTTGCCAGCGCTTCTGGTTGGGCCGACCTAATGGCGACCCGGCTGGCGGTGGGTCGTTAGGTTGGCGTAAGACGAGTATCGGGGGCACCGTTAAGGCCCTGCTGGTGCAGCTGGCGCTGGTCCAGTGTGGGTGATGGCGCTAGGGCTGCCAACAGCGGTAAACCAGACTTGGCCTGGATCAAGCGTGATAGCCTTGCCGTTGGTGTCGGCAAAGGTGTATTGCGAAGTAGGACTTTCGCGCTTCCAGGTTCCTTCGGTGATGGTGCCATCTTGGAATATTTTGACCGCACCGGTGCCAGTAGTGGCATAGGTTGAGTGGTAGCCATCGGCCATGAGACCATATTGTGTTACAAGGCCAACGACGACCTTTGGCGAGATAGGCTTACCGCTGTCAGCATCATTGTGGGCAGCGCCGCCCATCGAGCGGTTGTAGGAATTAGTTTCGGCAATGTAGTCGTAGTGGACGTTGTAGGTAGGTCCGGAGATGGCTATGTCAATAGCTGTGACTGTTGGCGTCTTGGCTTTAGCTTCTTTTTTACGGCTAAGGCCAGTGAAGCTGCTGCTGTTGTAGCCCTTGCCGGCAGTTAGCGACCGGAGCTGTTCGCCGGTGGTGTAGACGTTGTGTGGTGCTTGGCGTTGGCTGATGCGACGGTAGGCACCGCTGTTGGCGAACTGGTCGAGGTCGCGGATGCCGTCGGCTTTGATTTTGGCAAGGGCGTCAGGGCTGCCGCCGACGTGGGCGTAGCCGGCGTCGTAGCCGCGGGCCCAGTCAACGTAATATGGCCGGGCCGAGCGGACCGGGCCAACGTTGCCAGGGTTAGCTTCTTGGTAGAGGGCTAGGAAACGGGTGATGCCGTATTCGGCGATTGCTTCGTAGACTACTCCAGCTTCTTGCAAACCAGATTGCGGCCGGGCAAACGTACTGTTCTCTATCATGACGCCAATAACCGGCCGCTTGGTATCGGCTTCGGCGACGTCAAGGCCAGTGAGTGGTGAGGTTGGCGGTGGCGGCGGTGCTGCTATCGGCGCAGTTTTGTTGATGGCTTTTTTGGGCTCGGCAGCATCATTGCTGAAGAGCATGGCGGCCGTGGCGGCACTGCCAGCGGTCAGTACAAATACTACGGCGCCAATAATGATCCACTGCTTACGGCTGAGATGGCTCAGGCGTTCTTTAAGCCTTGCATGCCAGGGTTGTTTGTCTGGGGTATTTTTGCCGCCATCATTTGCAGGCTCGTCGTCTGGCTCATTAGAGTCTGGCGGTAGTTGCCCATCGTCGGGTTGCTGTCCTGACTCATTATTACCGGGTCCAGAGAACTGGAGGCCGCCTTTTTGCCAGAAAGGGTCATTGGGATCGATGGCCAGTACGTCGACATCTTCGTAACGGTTTGCCCGTTGTGGCTGGTTTGTAGAGTCAAAAGTATTAAGCCGGCGTCGTCCGCCGTTAAAGTCATCATTCATAACCCCTATTGTAACAAATGCTTATGCTAATGGAACCATCGAGATTAATTTGGAAATGTTTATTGGAGGTTGGCTAGTTGGCTATCGATACGCGCCAGGCTGCGCTCTTTACCTAGAATGTGTAGCGTGTCGGCCAGTCCAGGGCTTGCCGGGCTTTGGGCGATGGCGATACGGATCAAACTAAACAAAATGGCTGGTTTTTGGCCGGTAGTTTCGAGCAGGCCGTTGAGTTCATCGGTAAGGTTCTGGAGGCTAAAGTCGCTGTTGGCTAGGGCTGCCCGGCTCTGGGTAAGTAAGTCGTGCAGCTGGCTTGGTTCGAGCTTTTTGAGCTGCTTGTGGGTGCTGATGAGGGTTGGGTCAACCGGCAGGTCTTTAAAGAAAAACATTGTAAGCTCAGGCAACTCACTGAGGTATTTGAGTCGCTCCTGGACGATGGCTAGTACCTGCTTGCGGTAGTCATCGGGCGCTTCGGCAGCTTCGGCTGGCCAGTATGACCGGGGATCAACGGCTGGGTCAGCCAAGGCTACATTTTTTGATTTGGCATATAAGTCTTCTAGGGCTAGCTCTCGGATATAGCTGCCATTCATCCAAAGTAAGCGGCGCTCGTCAAAGCGTGCCCCGCTCTTCTGCACGCGGTCGAGGCTAAACGTAGCAATCAGCTCGTCACGGCTAAAGATCTCCTGCTCAGTTCCATCGTTCCAGCCGAGGCTGGCAATGAAGTTAACTAAAGCCTCTGGTAGGTAGCCTTCGCGGATGTAATCAAGCACGTCTTTGGCGCCATCGCGCTTGCCAAGCTTCTTATTGCCGTCTGCGGCGAGGATATGCGGCATAGTGGCGAAGATCGGGGGCGCTATATCGAGTGCCTCGTACAAGTTGAGATAGTTCGGCATGCTGGCAACAAACTCTTGGCCACGGATAATGTGGCTGACTTTCATTTCGGCGTCATCAATGATGTGGGCAAAATTGTACGTTGGATAGCCGTCGGACTTCATTATAATAAGATCGTCGATAACTTCTGGGCCGGTACTCAAATCTCCCATGACCTCGTCATGCCATTGGTACGGCTTAGGATCAGACTTGAAGCGCAGCGGTGTGCTGCCATCCCAAACCGGAGGGTTCTCGGGGCGGTGGTTGCGGTACAAGAATGGTTGCTTGCTGACACGGGCCTGGTCGCGGAAGGCTTGTACTTCTTCGGCACTGTATGGGTCGGCGTAGGCGCGGCCATCGTCAATCAGGCGTTGTGCCCAAGTCTTATAATGGTCGAGGCGGTCACTTTGACGGTATGGACCGTAAGGTCCTGCAACGTCAGGCCCTTCGTCATAATCCAGTCCTAATGCTCGCAAACTATCCATCAGGTGTTGGGCAGAACCTTCGACCTCACGTTTTTTGTCGGTGTCCTCAAGCCTTAAGATAAACTGACCGTTATTTTGACGGGCTAGCAACCATGCGAATAAGGCAGTGCGGATGCCTCCGACATGCAGAAAGCCGGTTGGACTGGGTGCAAAACGGGTACGTACTGTTGTGGATAGAGTGTTTTCTGATTCAGACATATCTGTAATTATGTCACAAACAGAGGTAATACGCTATGTGTAGCGTGTGTTGCTGGCGCGCCGTGATATCCCAAAGGCTAGCGTTAGGTTGCTAACCTACTGATAATGTAGCTCATAAGTGTGGGTGCTATAAAAGAGTGCCCGGCAAGGGAAGGATGCACCAAATCAGAGGACATAAACAGATCGGCATTGCCCGAGCCGGTGGCTCCCCCTACTCGTCCAGTGCCGGCGTACCAAAGGTCAGCAATAGGGTCTATAAAAATATCGGCTCCACCTATTTCGAGTGCGGCAGTCCTTATTGCGGTATTGCATGCGGTATCGTTAGCGACCAGCGAAGCCGCGTCACGAGGCCTCATGACACCGGTTACGACAACTTTTGCCAATGGCCACTGGCTGCGGACCTGAGCAATGGCTGCAGTGACGGCCGACTGGACGGCTCCACTCGAGTCATTCACTGAGCCTTGGAGCAGGACGAGTGCTGGATTGAGCCGCGAATCGCCAGTGTCGGCAACGATGCGAGTGAGGTATTCGGACTTGCCTGGCGCAGTGCCTGTAGCCGAAAATCCAGTCCCGCCAATGCCATCAATCCAAGTATCAACACCGAGCCATTGTCCTAGTTGCCATGCGTAGGTGTCTAGTGGTCCGACCCCGTTTGCTCCGTCGGAGTACGAATCACCAACCAGTAAAAACTGCATACGCGGAGTGGTGCGTAACGATAATAAGCTGTCAGTCGGGCCTATGTGTAAGCCTCCAAAGCCGCCTTGGCGGGTTACCTCTATGCGGATCTTACGCCGTGCTGTGCCCGAAAAAGTAATCGGAATGAGATAGACGTGGCCGGTCGTAATCGATGGATTCACCCAGGTTGTCGTAAGCGGTTGGTCATCGACCCACAGCTTGTATCCGAAACCGTTCTCGGCGTACATACGGATTTCTAAGGCTGCCCCATAATATTCAAAATCAACGCAAGTCGGCTGGTAGCCATTACGCACGACGCCGCTCAGCAAGGGGGCTGTAGGTTGTGCATAAAAGTGACCAGCGACATTACGGACAGATGGTGTCCAACCTTCGAGAGAATAACGTGCAGAGTTGAACGTGCTTACTGTCGAACCTAGATAGACGTTATGCCGAATCGCATTGGCGATTGCGGTTCCGGTTGTTCCAGACTGATTGCCTATAATGTCAACAAGGCTACCAATTGTAGGCGGTGAACTATGAATGGCTGGTGCGCTGGAGCGGGGCTTAAGCCGGGAGTAGGTTCTTTGGTCGTATATAGCCGTAAACGCCACATCTCTTGATAGCCCGGTTGCAGTCATTGTAGCTGCACTGCCTAAGCCTAGGTTTGTCCGAGCTGTAGCTGGCGCTACTAGATCACTCAAGTTATTGGTAGTAGCTAGTTTGGCGTCAAGCGCTGTTTGTGTTGCTATAGAAACCGGTTTTGCCGAGTCGGCAGTATTGTCAACATTAGATAGGCCGACGGTAGACTTAGTTACGGCGCCGGGAGCCAGCGTGTTAGCCGTTACGCTATTGTCACGCAAAAGCCCATCGGCCTTCAGGGCTTGCGACAGAAAGTCGTTAAGAATGTCGCCCCAATTACCAGGGTCAGAACCGGGAATCGGTAGACGTGACATACAGCCTCCTTAATTACATTGAGGTAGCGATTTTGACGAGCTGCTCGTCGGAGAGTTTGTCGGCACCCTTGATTTGGTACCAGATGCCTCCATTGACCCAGGTGGCATTACCTTTGCCGTAGATGTAGATAGTGCGGCCGTTAGATTGGAAGCCTCTATAGTCGTCGCCGCTGGTGGCTACGAAATTGTCGAGTAAGGTCTGGCTGTTCCAGTTTGATTTCTTTTGGGTGATGCTAAATGGAGCTTTGCCAGCGCTGTTGTACGAGGTGGCGACGCTACCGGTGGCGTACGTCATGTTATCGAGCGCATAGCCGGGTGGCATAAAGAGTGGTGTAGAGGCGGCGAAGCCGGCCTTGGCACTGGCCATTTGCAACTGGATTTGGTCGCGGTTCTGGAAGGCTACAAAGCCACTGAGTGCGACAAATACAGCTAATGAAGCTCCGGCAATAGCAAAACGGCGGGTTTTGCTACCCTTGCGTCGGACGGCTTTTTTGGCCGATTCCCGGTGCTCGGGCTGCTCGTGGCTCTTGGCTTGGGCGAGAGCTTGGGCAAAGAGATCCTGTTCTTCTTGCTGGTCGTTATGGTTGCTGGCGGCAGCTGGTGCGGCTGGCTGGGCATACGGTCGACGGGCGGCAGCTATGGGGCGCATTGACTGTTGGCGTGGCTGTTGGGCCTGTATTGCCACTGGCGCAACTGGCTGTGGTTTGACTTGAGGTTGCGGTCGTAACTGCTGTACGGGCTGTGTGTATGTAGGTTGTAACTGCGGCTTAGGGGTTGGCTGCTGGGCGATTGGTTGTGCAATGGCAGGCTGTACGGCAACTTGGTGCGGTGTAGGTGCCTGTGGCGCTGACCGGAAATGAGCTACATTGTGGCTGCGGTTGGCGACAGTCGCCCGCTGGGCGCGAAACGGATTAATGGATGTCGAAGATAATTTTGGAGTAACGCTTACAGCGACGGCTGCCGCTGCTTGCGGTTGAAGCGCAACTGGCGATATAGGCTTTGACACGGGCTTGTGGCTGACGGGGTGTAAGGCTCCAGGCTGTGGCGGTGTAACTGCTCGGCGCATAAGTGTTTTAGTTGGCTGTAATTGGTGGGCGTTGACATGGTGTGGCGTAGTCTTTTGCCTTGGCGCTGATTGTCGTACGGCGTTAACCATGCCATCTACAGAACCGCCGACTGCCCGATGCACTGGGTTGGCCGTCCGTGGATGGATTGTTTTTGCTGGTTGGGTACGAGACGCGTTGCCAAGCAAAGCTCCTGAACGTGCGTCATACTCTTTGCCGTTCACCTCAAATATACTGTTTGACACTGGTGTGTTATCCTCTGCCCTATGTTCGTAAGCGTTTTTATTATTCTAACGCTAAGTAGCCTTAGCTGCAAGCTGAGAACCCTATGATACCAAAAACCGCGCTCAGGGGCGCGGCCGAAGTGGCAAAAAGCCAAAAATAAAAGATTTCGATATGGTTGAGTGAGTGAGGAAATATGATGGAGACGATGGGCGGGGCTGGTGGTGGGCTGGGCTTGGTAGGAATAGTATGGCCGTATAGGTCATAGGTATGCTACAAAGCTTGGACCGAGGGGACCGGCGCTCGACGACAGTGCTGTCGAATCGCCGGTCCCCCGTGGTTCAGCCGTTCAGCTCAGTCAGGCCGTGCGGACCTGAGTGAACAGATACTCCAACCCGGGTGTGTTGAACGCTTCCACGGTGACCAGCGCGGCGCGCAGGGTCGTGAGATCGTCGATCACCATCAGTGTTACCGGCAGATTGGCCATCGGTTCCGAAGAAGGCTTGAGCGTGTCGCCGTCCGAGTCTTCCACGATGTTCGTGAACACGACATGGGCGGCCTCACCTGCCTTCTTGCGGAGCTCGGCCTCGTAGGCGGTCCTGCTGCGGGGTGTCGGGAAAGTGACGACCAGCAGTGTGAAGAGAGCCTGCAGTTCCGGCTTGATGGCGGGGGTCTCATGGAGATCCGTCACGTAGGCGGGTACCTGCACTGGCTGCTGCCCTGCACTGACATCAACGTTGGACACCCGGATGGTGTCCTTGGACGTCTGTCGCGTGCGGGTCCTTCTCGTCTTCAGGGCGCCGGTCTTCCTGGCGGCCGGCTTGGAGCTGGTCGTCTTCTTGGCCGGAGCCTTGGTCGCAGTGCCGTTGGCTGCCTGGGTGGCACCCTGGGCGCTGGTGGACGTCAGCTTGGGAGCTGGCGTCGGAGCCGGTGCCTTGCTGGGGGCCGCCTTCTTGGCTGCCTTGCGGGCGGCGTTGACCTGCTTGATGACCCCTTCTGCTCGCTTGGTTGCGCTGCCGACCGAACCGGTGGTCGTCTTGACGGCTGCTGCCTTCTTGACCGGAGCGGTCGCCCTTGAGCTGATGCTGCGGGAGGAAGCTGCTGCCTTCTTGGCCGGCACCGGGACGGTGCGGGTTGAAAGGCCGTTCAGCGCCTCCTTGGCTTTCTCCAGAACGACGGCATCGCTGTGCTTGCTCGAAAGCGGCAGCGCGAAGCCGGTGCTCCGACTGCGGTTCTTCCAGCTACGCCGGCCTTCCGGGTTGAAGCCCAGTCTGTCCAGCGTGCCCTTGAGAACCTCGGCGTTGAATGCCACTCCCGGTTTGGGATTGACCCGCAGTACGCGAATCTCCTCCTTGCCGTAAGGGCCAACCGAGAGCGTGAACGTACCCTGTGCTGTCTCTTCAGACATCAATATTCCTCACTCAGTGGGGTATCACGTTGTTGACGCGATAAGGATTCGGATTTCTCCAATTCCAGATCACTACTATACTATAAATAGTGATATTAATCAAGATTCGGACACCAGATATGCCGCTGAGTTGTTGTGATATACTATTCTTAAGTAATACTCAAACAAAAAAGCGTATACTATTCTATGATGGATTTCTTAGACCCCAAAAAGAGCCGTGACCATACCATACGTCTGATACTTGGTTACGTGCTGATGTCAATTGCGCTCGTGCTGGCGACATACGTCCTTATATCGTTGGCCAATGGCTTTGGCGTCCAACAGGGTAAAGTTATCCAAAACGGCCTGGTATTTGTATCATCTAGTCCGTCCGACGCCGAGATACGCCTTAATGACAAGCTCCATGAGCAGCGCAGCAATGCCCGGCTAATATTGCCGGCAGCTACTTATACACTTAAAGTCTCTAAAGATGGCTACCGTGACTGGCAGCGCGCCCTGACTGTTGAGGGTGGTAGTGTCGAGCATTTTGACTATCCCCTGCTTATACCTAACAAGCTGGCCGCGGCCGCCGTCAGTGGTTATCCAGCAGCACCGGCGTTTGCCACCGAAAGTCCTGACCGCCGCTGGCTAATGGTGCAACCTAGTGGCCAGACGGCAAACTTTGATGTCTATGACCTGCGTGACCCTAAGAAAGTGCTGGCGAATAAGGTTACTATTACCATCCCGGCCTCGATCTTTGACTTGCCGCAAGAAGGTGCTCAGACATTCGAGGTCGTTGACTGGTCCCGTGACAATGACTACATTCTGCTGCGCCATGTAGTTGGCGACCAAAAAGAGTATGTTATGGTTTCGCGCACTAAGCCAGAAGAGTCATTCAGCCTCACTAAGAAGCTCGGGCTCAATGCTACGACTGAGATAAGCTTGCAGGACAAGAAGTACGACCGTTACTTTATCCATGATGCCGCCGCCCAGACCTTGATGACCGCTACCTTTGGCAACACGGTTCCGGTGCCATTGCTGACCGGTGTGGTTGACTACGAAACGTACGGCCAAGATGTTATTGTCTACGCTACAACCGTCGGTTCGCCAGAGGGTAAGGCCGAGATCAAATTCTACCAAGACAAGCAGTCTTATAGCATTCGTCAAGTGAACAAAGATAAAGACTACCTCTTAGACCTGACATCATACGATGGCGACTGGTATATTGCCGCTGGTACGCCTAGCGAAGACCATGTCTATATTTACAAAAACCCTGTCGAGCGTCTCAAGCGCGACGCAAGCTTGCCTCTGGTGCCGGTTGAAAACCTGAAGATTGACGGGCCTAATTACATGGAATTCTCGGCCAACAGCCAATTCCTCATGATTCAGAATGGCCAAGACATAGCTACCTACGACGCCGAAAACGAACGCTCATACACCTACAAACTCGACAAACCAATAGATGCGCCACAAGCTAGCGTTACTTGGATGGACGGCTATCATCTTAAGTTGGTGTCTGGTGGTGCGGTTACGATATTTGATTACGATGGCACCAATGTCCAAACACTGAGCAGCGGCATCGCGACTTACTTGCCTTTCTTTGACACGTCATACCAATACCTCTACTCAATAGCGCCAGCTGGTACGGGCGATAGCCCTACGGCCAGTGCGCTGTATGCAACACCGTTGCGCACTGCAGAAGACCTTTAACTTAGGCTAGGCTAGTTGCCGGATGCCCAGTTGAAGAAGCGTCCCCATAGGGTTGGGCCATTGCCTGGTAAGGCGGCAGTACTAGTGTTTGGAGTTGCTGCTGGCGGCGTGGTGGCGGCGATGTTGCTACTAGGGTTCGGGCTAATCTGTTCGCCCCATACAACGAGGCGATTGAGGCTAGTGCCCGGCGGGTCACAGGTTACGAGCATGGCAGTCGAGGCTTTGCCGGCGACTGGCTTGAGGATTTCGACAGCGTTAGCGGCCACAATCTTTTTATCAAAGATGGTATAGCCGTATGACACGCCATTGTAGTTGAGGTAGAACGTGTCACCAGGCACTAACTCGTTGAGTAGCACAAAGGCGAACTTATACTTGCCAGGGTTAAAGATATTGTTGCTGGAGTGTCCAAAGAATGAGGCATTGCCCTGTTGTCCGGGTAATGCGGTAGTTGGATAATGGGCAACACCCTTATCGAGGGCCGCTTCAAATTCTTTTTCGTCTATCGAGGTGGCGCTAAAGTCCAAGGGGATTTCGACATTGATCTTGGGGATGATGACCGAGTTTTTGTCGCTGGCGGCGATGCCATCAGGACTGATGATAATGGGCGTGGCGCTGACATTGCGGCTTGGCTGGATGAATGGTGCGATGACGACTTCGTTAAAGAAGCCAAACAGTACGATAACTAAGGTTATGACGCCAAAGCCCAAACCAAATAACAGCGACTGTAGGTGATGCTTGACCTTGAGCTTGCTGCGGTCGCTAACTTTGTCACGCAATTGCCGGCGGATCGCATCTGGTGCCCGGTCGTCGGTTACAGCGGGTGGTATGTCTTGGGGGCTGTTGCTGACTGTTGGCGTGCGATTGTTAGCTGGCGGCAAGAGCGGATTATTGGCCATAGTGGCCTGGTGCGGCTGGAAAGCTGTGGCAGCTGGCTGGCGATAGGCCTGGGTGTGGGTTGGGGATTGGGTCTGTCCGGTGGCTGGCGCTTGGCCAGCTGGCGGATTGAAAACCTCGGTTAGCGGCTCTGGGGGCGTGAATTGGTCAATCGGCACACCGATAGCCGGGCTCCAAGCGGCTGGCTCTGGCTCTGGCTCTGGCTCATAGGTATATTTTGGCTGGATACGTGAGATTTCTTGCTTGGCTTGGGCGCTTTGGTTATAAAACTCCTGCCAGACGGCACGCTTCTCGAGATCATCGAGTTGCATATAATATTGGTGCCAAGCGGTCTGTATTTCGCTGGCTGACCTGCCTGACTGGTGTAGCGATAGCATGAACTTTTGATGCTTAGAGTGGTTAACGCCGGGCAGTTCGGCTTCGGTCATTTCTTGTTTAGCATTAGGCTCATCATCGTAGATGGCAGCTAATTTTTGACGGATGAGGTCGGCCGCCGGATTGGCGTCGTTACTGGCATTAGCCGGTGGTAATAATACCGGTTGGCCGTGTCCGTCATCGGCTTGATGGCCGTTGGTTTGGTAATTATTTGTCGACATACATAAAATAATAAGAGCTTATGCTCGCGCTCTACTGGACATTATAGTACAATACCTCTGGTTTAACTCGCTTAAACTCTTGTTTAAACCAAGTATCCACCCAGGGCGGGTGGCGGAATTGGTAGACGCGCTGGACTCAAAATCCTGTGATAGTGATATCGTGAGGGTTCAAGTCCCTCCCCGCCCACCAAACAAAAAGGCTAGCTTCGGCTAGCCTTTTTGTTTAGCTAAAACATTCGCCACTGCCCATCTTAGCTAGTCCACGGAGGTCGCCGGCTTGCAACTGGTTTGTGGCCGGTTTCCTATACATCACTTGAGAGCTGTCGTCTACGTGATCGAGACCTACAAGGTGCCCAAACTCATGTACCGCTACTCCGTTAGCATAGACATCGCCATCGTTCCAGGTGGATATTTCATTGAAGTAGTCCTTATTTAGGATGACGACACCTGAGACATGCTTTCGATACCCAGAGGGCAAAGCCACGGTATCAGGGCCACCCAGACCAGCTTTACCGTTCATATCGGGATATTCCTCGGGTGTTACGAAATCAACCAGTACTGGCGAGTAGCGCTCGCCATACCTGTCCGTATCCATGACTGGACGGCTTTTTTTAACCTCTTCATTGGTAGTGCCGTCGTATGCAAATTTTAGCCCCGTATTTTTAGAGATAGCAGTGACTGCAGACTCGATTGCTTTGAGCCCACCTTTTGGGGCGTCTGTTGGGTTGATAACATAGTGGATCGGCTGGCATGGGTCCCACCTTACCGCTTGGCTGGGGTCGTTAGGCTGTGTCTCCATGTACCTATAACCGCCGGTGCCCTCGGGAGTTGGCGGTGGAGTACCTATAGGTTGAGGTTGGGCTTCGGATAAGCTATAAGCTTCTGCGTCTTGGAGGGAATTTTGTGGACCATCAATCGAACTACCGACCATCACAGCCCCGCTCACAATTAAGCTTGTCATACCGACGGCACATATAAGTAGTCGCACATCAAGTTTATTATCACTTGGTGCTTCGACCTCTGTTAGCTCAACGGGAGATTCGCTGTATTGTGAGCCTTCCGCAGGTATAACTTCTGACATAATATTATTATAGCATAATAACTATAATAAATCAACTCTGGGAGACAACCGACCCTTGTTAATCGTGGTGTTTGAGCTGGCGTTTCCAGAGTTTGGCATATAATTTGCCAGCGGTTAGTAATTGGTCATGAGTCCCATCCTCGACCAGCTCTCCATCGTTGATAACGATAATCCGGTCCATGTCGGACAATGTACTTAAACGGTGGGCGATAACGATTGCCGTCTTGCCAGCCAATACTTGGGCGAATGAGCCTTTGATAATCTCCTCACTTTCGCTATCTAGGGCGCTTGTGGCTTCATCAAGCACAATGATTGGCGCTTTGCGCAGTACCGCCCGGGCAATGGCGATACGCTGCTTTTGGCCGCCACTGAGCTTGACGCCACGCTCGCCGACAATACTATTAAGTCCGTCGGGCAGCGCCTTGACAAAACTGTAGGCATGGGCGGCCTTGAGAGCCTCTATGACCTCTTTGTCGCGAGCCTCCGGCCGTGCCAATAAGACATTGTCTTTGACTGTTGTGTGAAACAACAATGGTTCTTGCGGTACATAGGCGATATTGCTGCGGAGGTCGGTCTGCTTGACGCTCCGGATGTCGATGCCATCAACTAAGATTGCGCCAGCAGTGACGTCGTTAAAGCGTAATAGCAGTTTGGCCAGCGTGCTCTTGCCTGCGCCGCTAAGGCCGACGATACCGACTTTTTGGCCATCAGGAATTGCCAATGAGAAACCTTGTAATACCGGCTGCTGGTTATCTTGGTAACTAAAGTCCACGGAGTCGAATACTAACCTACCCTTTATGTTTTTGAATACCGCCGGTTTGACGGGATCGTTGACAAGGTTGGTACGGTCAAATAACTCAAGTGCTGGCACAAGCTTGTCGACAAAGTCATCATGCTCATCGATATTATCGGACAATGAGTAAATGGCCGTAAGGATGGTGGTGGTGTAGGTGACGACCAATACGGCGGCAGTGATGCTTATCTGACCGTCGGCCAAGCGCTGGACGACCAGCCATAGCAGTACCATAAATGTGGTAACGGTTATGACTTCCCTGGCGGCGATTTGCTTGGCTTGGATCGTGTAGCGTTCAGTAAAGGCGGAGGCTTCATCGAGGGCACCTTGTTTGATTTGTCCGATATAGGTTGATTCTTGGGCGGTTGATTTTATGGCCAGTATGTTTGATATGACATCAGCCATTCGGCCGGAGTTTAGCTTGTAGAGTTCTCGGGAGCGTTTGCGGTAAGGATCTATGTCGGCTGATGCCCATAGTAGGTAGGCGGCCAGCAGAACGCTCAGGGCCAGTGATACAAGCCCGAGTTGTACATCAAGCCAGGTTATAACACTCAATGGAAAAACGATGCCAAGGATGCTATCTAAATAGCGCTCACGGATGGCTCGTACTAATTGCACACCACTGTCGCAGTATTGGCGGGTGGCAGTCGTGAGATAGCCTGCGAGGTTGGAGTTGAAATACTCCAAATCAGTAGTGACCAACCGTGAAAAATAGTTGGCAGTTGCAATGTGATACACCGGGTTTTCGCCACGCATACCAATGTATTTGACCGTTGGCGTCAGTATGCCAATGACCAATGAAGTGCTGACAAACAATAGGACAGCCTCCTGGGCGCCGTCATAATCACCGGTAGACAGGCGGGTGACGATCTGACTAATGGCAATCGGTAATATGATCAGCTTACAGATACGAGTTGCGACGCGGAGGACAAATGACAATCGTACAAGGCGGGATTGGCCGTAGGTTGCCCACAGGTGGCGGTAAACGGTTCGGTATTTGTGTAATCCGCGGAACATAGGGCTTATTCTATCATGAGTCACTAGCTAGGGCGGTGGTCATAGCTTGGAAGGGTTTGTCCGGCATTTGGAGCCACCACACTGAAGCGCGGCTGGCGGCTTGCAACAAATTAGTGTCGCCGATTGGTGTGGTACTGACCTGCCCGCTACTGACAATGAATAACTGGCCGAGCCGTTCGACGAGTAGGTCGGCGCTATGCTCGGCGGCAAAACCATGGAGCAGTTCGATAAAATGCAAAAAATCGAGCTGCGAAGTAAACGGCTTGGTAAAATGGGCGCTACTAGCTATTTTTTGCAACTGACTAAAATCAAGCGCCAACAATGTTCGGGGACGGTCGAGTACTGGCTGCGGGACGGCTAAGAAGTAATCGACGGCATCGCCTGCCAGTGTGATGGCGCAGGGGCATTTGGTAACGAACTTTTCTAATAAGATGGCGGTTTCGCTGTTCTTGCCAAAGCTACCGGCCAACATGACTGCATCGGCCCAATTGGCCATATCAAGCATTTCTGCCAAGGCAGTTTGGCTAAAGCTGCCGCTGGGCGTAGTTGGCGCAAAGTCACCGGCGTCAAAGGTCTTGCCAACAAATTTCTTCATAGAATCGGGCAACAGCATGCGGATGGTGCCGATTCCAGCTTTTTCGGCGTGGCGGTAAGCCTCAGCTGGCGCCACAAAGCCATAGGTATTACCACCTACTATCAATAACTTGCCAGCTTGCTGCCGGTTTTCTGGCCGGCTCCACAGCAAATTAGGGTACAGTGGCTTATCTGCGGTCTGCTTGTGCCAATAATCGGGTTTCATCGTATACTCACAACCTAATTGTACAGGGCGCGGATGACTTGGACATATGGTTCAGGTTCGCGCCAGCAATCGTCGTGATGTCCGGCTAGAGTTAGGTAGCTATGCTTACTGTCAGTTGCCTCAAGCAATGCCTTGGGGTCGCAGTAACTGTCAATATGGGTGCGTATGAAGACGTGCATGCTTTGTGGTAATTTGGCAAAACTGCGCTGGGCACGCATATACGGCCAAACCATGGTTGCAGTATGACGCAGCTTGAAAGCGTATAATACGTTAGCACCCAACGAGACGGCCCAGCGTTGTAACTGGTGGCGCTGACGGCGCAGGCGGAAGTCGTAGGCTACCTTTTCTCGCGCAGATTTGGCAATTGGTTTGCCTGGCCAGTATGGTGGGTTGATGTGCAAGAACAGCTTGGCGCGGGCGTGCTTGGGCACTATGTAGCAGCCCCCGGAATGGGTAATAACGACATCGGCCTCGTGGGCTTTTGCCTGGCTGAAGCCGGCCTTCTCTAGCAGTTGGCGTAATTTATGGCTCTGGAAAGGGCCTTCGGCCATTCCGTAGACAATTGCATAAGTTGGTTTTTGGGATGTAGTCATGTACTTCCTAATGCCGCACCGCTTGTTTGTTATGATCACTAATATTGTAGCAATACGTAAGCACCGCACTATTTTAAACTAAACCGCCGTTTGTTTCGCCTTATGCTTAGTGTGAGGGTGATGTGGATGGGCTTGGAAGTGGGGTTGGGAATACGCCGGTTGAACCCAGATTGAGATCGTAGCTGCCACCATCCTGGCATTTGCCAAAGTCGATGGCATATGACTCGTCGATACGCAACGATTGGCCAAGGACTACGATGCCCGCAAAAGTTTTAATCTGGTCATTGAGCGCGGCGGGATAACCTAAAAGATTACCGAGTTCGTTGATTTTTTGGGAAGCAATACATTGGGCGTATGATTCATTGCTGGTATTCATTAGGGCGTGTCCACTTTCGTGGGCTAGTGTGGCAAGTGCACCGATTTGATTCAGTGGGGAGTGTGGCGAAGCATTACCTATAGTAGACTCCAGGAAATCGTCAGTCTTAGGCACGTGCTCTCGGATGTCAGTGAGGGTATTGCACTGCTCCTGTGGCAGCCACATGGTGTTGGTGTACGGTAATGCTTTTCCGCCAATTGTGCGGTGCTTTCGATGGAGCGGGTTGGTGAATAACTTGTCGAGACGCTCTTGGCTTATGCAGTTCACTTGGGCGCTGTCAGTGTCAAAAGCGGCATCGACAGCTTTCTCTAGAATACGTTCCTGGGGAGACGGCTGATGGAAAAAGATGTCTCTGATGCCGTCACGCTCCGTCGCGCCAAATACCAACGCACCGGCTGCCAGCAGGCTTCCGGCTACAATAGTTGGACTATGCCAAGGACGGGATGGCTGTGCTTCGTGGTGTATACGCTGGAGACGGGCTGAACGGTACATATAAATATTGTAACACTTTTTATGTACTATGTCAAGCACAAGTATATTTACAGATCAAGGCTGACACTAATTGGACAGTGGTCGGAGCCCATGACCTGAGGGTGGATGTCGGCGGCTTTGACCTTGGCCTTGAGCGACTCGGAGACTAAGAAGTAATCGATGCGCCAGCCGACGTTCCGTTCACGGGATTTGGCGAAGTGGCTCCACCAGGTATAAAAGCCATTACCTTGCTTGAAGATGCGTAGCGTATCCACGAAGCCGGCGTCGATAAAGTTCTGGAAGCCTTCACGTTCTTCGTTGGTAAAACCTTTTTTGCCAACATTGGGCTTGGGGTTGGCTAGATCGTCAGGTGTGTGGGCAACATTGAGGTCACCACAAAAGACTACCGGTTTGGCGGTGGCTTTGTGTTTACCGTCAAGGGTAACGGTTCCCTCCTCTAGGCCTTTGGTGTAGGTCAAAAAGGCTGGGTCCCACTGCTTGTGGCGCAATGCTAGGCGGCCAAGGTCGTCTTTGGCATTGGGTGTGTAGACAGTGACCAGCCAAAAGCCGTCGAATTCGGCGGCCAACACCCGGCCCTCTTTATTGGGGTCGCCAAAAGTGTCACCAGTAACCTTATGCTTGTCGATAATCTCTTGAGGGAAGCCATTGATAACTTGTAGTGGTTTGAGTTTGGAAAATATCGCCGTACCACTGTAGCCGGGCTTATCAGCCGGATACCAGAATTCGTTGTAGTCCTTTGGCAACTCCAAGGCGGCTTGCTCTTTGTTGCCTTTTAACTCCTGTATACACAAGATATCGGGCTGTTGTTTTGTGATAAAAGGTAGGATTTCGTTTTTGCGGATGACCGCACGGATACCGTTGACATTCCAGGAATAGATTTTAACCATAGGGCTATTATACTCATTATTTGCTAATAGTGCTCGATGTCTTTGCATCTTTTATAATAATGTTATACGATCTAGTTTGCTTTTCGACTAGATGCAAATTTTTATGTCTTGAGAAGTTCGTTCGTTAATATCTTTCAACCAACCCCCCTCGCCTGACTGATCGGCGACACATACCCCGGACCGGCGCAAAGCAACTTTATTGTGCCATGTCCGGTGCAGTACCTCGTGCGTTCCCGACGTTTTTTGTCGGTAACCGGTAACGCGAGTGCTCCATCTGGTGCGTCACAATTCCGTGGCGTATCGATCTCGATCGGGACTCTGTTCTCGAGAAAGAAGGCAACGCATCATGGGTGTTTCCCTCTCCAAGGGCGGCAACGTCTCCCTGACCAAGTCCAACAATGACGCCGCTGCCGCCGCCGGTACGACCGCTCCTCCGCTCACCGACGTCGCTGTCGGGCTCGGCTGGGATCTCCGGACCACCACCGGCACCGACTACGACCTGGACGCCAGCGCCATCATGTGTGGTGTCGACGGCAAGGTGCTGTCCGACAAGCACTTCGTGTTCTTCAACAACATGAAGAGCGTGGACGGTTCCGTGGAGTCGACCGGCGACAACAAGACCGGCGACGGCGACGGCGACGACGAGGTCATCAAGGTCAACCTGGCCACCGTGCCGGCCGAGGTCGACAAGATCGTTTTCCCGGTCACCATCCACGAGGGCAACACGCGCAACCAGAGCTTCGGCCAGGTCCGCAACGCCTTCATCCGGGTGGTCAACACCGCCGACAACACCGAGCTCGCTCGCTACGACCTGTCCGAGGATGCCTCCACCGAGACTGCGATGATCTTCGGGGAGCTGTACCGCAACGGTGCGGACTGGAAGTTCCGGGCCGTCGGTACGGGCTACGCCACCGGGCTCGCCGGCATCGCCACTGACTTCGGTGTCAGCGTCTGATTCTGACCTCTTCTGGTCGGCTCTAGCGCCGGCCTCTTGGGTTGGTTGAAATCTGTCTTAGGACAGAAGAGCGTAGACCCACGGGTCTACGCTCACCGGGTGGTGGTCTCTTGTTTGCTCGACGCATAATCGAAATTCTAAGAGACCACCACCTGTTCAACCCACGTATAACATCTTATTATATACTTATTCAAAATTCGCAGTGTAACGCCTATATTATAAAATTTATTACTATGCAATTAACTTGCGTAATAACTAAAATTATATTTTGACATATAGTATGATATTAGGTATAGTCTTTTGCGTGTCACTACGAGGTGATACTACAACATGCGCGACTTCGGTCTCGCACGATCCTTTTCGGAGGAAACATCATGGGACTCTCTTTTGAGAAGATCCAGGAAAAGACTGGCAACAACCCCGACGTCATCGAGAGCTTTCAGCACGCCAAGGTCGAGCTGAAGAAGACGAACGAGCAGATTGCTCGCGCCGAGGGTTGGGAGGTCGACATCACCGTCGACTTCATCGAAGGTGGTCTGGCAATTGACTCCAGCGGTTCGATGGCGCGCGACTACACATCGGGCAGCGTCCAGATGGCCGGCAACTTCGTGCTCGGTTACTATGCAGCCGTGGACAAGAGCGGCAGCTTCCCGGCCTGGTTCTTCGACACCGATGTGCATCCGGCTACCGAGCTGTCGGCCGACAACTTCCAAGGCTGGGTTCACAAGAACGCACCCGAGATCCGGTATATGACCAACCTCTTCGGTGGCATCTACCAGGGTGCGGAGCAGGCCGCCAAGGCGCTGAACAAGCCCAAGATCATGGATCTCGTGGCCTTCAACACCGACTGGAGTGGCAACTTCAAGTCCTGGAAGACCCCGTACGAGCAGCTGCAGGTCGTGCCGGTGGAACGGATCTTCCATTTCACGGTCATCTGCGACGGCGGCCCGACGGTTGGCCCCGGCAATCGCTCCGCGGGCAAGCGCGACATGATCAAGCAGCTTATCCAGCGGATGAGCTACACCGGCATCTTCATCAAGTTCATCTTCATCGGACGTGACGAAGAGGGTGAGGAGTTTCTACAGGCCATGGACGACCTCAAGGTCGCCTACCACGACGATGATCCCCAGGACAACAACGTCCGCCCTGGCTCGGGACTGGTTCTCAGCTACGTCGACAATGTCGACAAGGTGGCGTTCCCCAGTGGGCTGAAGGTGGTGTCGAAGAAGGAGTTCGCCGTCGCGATGAACCAGGAGCTCGGCAGCTTCGTTCGCAGTGCGCTCAAGCGTGGCACTGTGCTGCCCTCCTGACTGATCACCTCGTGATCTGAACCTCTGGGGTGGTCCTGGGCAAGACACAACAGTGTCGAACCCGGGATCACCCTGGACAGATCAATTGACTGCCAGAGGGGCGTATATACTTCCGACATTTCGTCGTCGATACTATACTCCCCTCATTCCCCTTTTATTCTGAGCCTAAACTACTGATTTTTAGCGAGTCCACTCCGTGTTAACGGATATGTCGAAGTGGCGTCAAATAATTAAATATTTAGCGACGGAGCGAACGACAAGTAGATTTAGTGCATACGTAAGCCTGTTGGCGTAAAATGTGCAATAGTATTTTTATGATACAATAAGCGGTAATGCATAAGCGCGTATTACTCAAATTCTCTGGTGAACAACTTTCTGGCAAGCACGACTACGGTATCGATCCCGACATGGCCCGCTATATAGCCGGTGAAGCCAAAAAAGTCGTTGATGCCGGTTGTGAACTTATTATTGTTATTGGCGGCGGCAACCTCGTCCGTGGTGCAGAACTTGCTGGGAATGGTATCAAGCGTGTTACGGCTGACCAAATGGGTATGCTTAGCGGTCTGATGAATGCTATGGCGATGACTGATATATTTGAAAGCGAAGGCGTAGCGACTCGCTGTATGTCTAATATTTATGTCACCCAAGTTGCCGAATCGTATTCGTACCGGCTAGCCGAAAAGCATCTCGAACGCAAACGGGTTATTATGATTGCCGGCGGTATGGGTCGGCCTTACTTTACGCATGATGTCGCGGCGGTCAACCTTGGGCTAGAACTTGGTTGTGATGTAGTACTCAAAGCTACTAAAGTCGATGGCGTCTATGACAAAGACCCGATGAAGCACAAAGACGCTGTCAAATATGACAACCTTAGCTTTGATGAAGCCGTTAAAAACGATGCTATCAAAGTCATGGACAAGGCAGCCCTTGGTCTGGCTATGGAGCAAACTATGCCCATTACGGTATTTGACGCCCTTAAGGCTGATAATTTACTCAAGCTCTGTTTGGGTGAGACTGTCGGTACCCGGATTAGCTAGCCTGGTGATACCGACGGCTGTATAAGTTGATAGTTGGATCGGTTTTAAGCTCGTCGGATAACCGGTCAAGAATATAACTGCGGGCAGGATAGGTTGGTTCTTCGACGGTGAACCTCAATGTATCAATTTCGGTGGCCACTATCCGGTTGAGTCGGCCTCTTTTATTATATGTGACCAGTGCGTCGAGTTGAGGGTGTTGCTTGGCCGCTATGCTCATCGTATTCCAAATTCTAGTTAGTGCGCTGTTGGCGTCTTGAGGGTGCATCTCGGCATAATGAGGCTGCGACCGGGCGAAGGCTTTGAATGTTCCCTCAGTAACTACTGGATATGTTACGCCGTTACGCTCATATAGCTCGTATAACGGTGCGGACTCGGGGGGTTGTTCGAGTAAGTCGTCGGTTGCCAAACTAGCGGCGCCTAGCATTTGTATGGTATTTTCGTCGGGTTCAACTTCCCTAATATCCTCGTACATATTAATATTATAACATATTATGTCAAATATAATAGGTGTTCCGCGTGCTCTAACTAAAGGGCTAGATCGCCAACATCGAGGCGGATATGGTCGCCGGCACTGGCCTGGCCCATAAGGATGCGGTTGGCGATGCTGTCTTCAACAGCCCGTTGTAGTTGGCGACGCATTGGCCGGGCGCCAAGTCGGGGATCGTTGCCGACTTCGACAATCTTCATGATAGCGGCGTCGGTCAACTCGACACTAATGTTCTGTACGGCAAGTGTTTTGTTGATACCGGTGACCATCAGACCGACGACTTGGGCTAATTCTTCTGGCTTGAGCGGACGGAAAAGGACGATCTCGTCAAAACGGTTGAGTAGCTCCGGGCGGAATTGGCCATTGCTAATAAGCTCGTCGGTGAATTCGCGCTCAAAGCTTTCGAGCTCCTCACCCTGTTCTATCCGTTGGCGGATTATGTCGGCGCCGGCATTGGAAGTACAGATAATGATGCAATCCTTAAAGCTAGCTCGCCTGCCGCCGGAGTCGGTCAGTTCGCCTTCGTCGAGCATTTGCAGCAGTAGGTTGAGGATATTAGGGTTAGCCTTCTCTATCTCATCGAGCAGCACCACGGTAAAAGGCTGGCGACGAATGGCCAGTATTAAGCTATTGTCGTCGGCGCCATTGCTGAGCAAACGTTTGACATCATCGGGATGCTGGTATTCGCTCATGTCGAGCCGTACCATATTAGTTTCGTCTTTGAAGTAGGTGGCGGCAATGGCCTTGGCGAGTTCGGTCTTACCGACGCCGGTTGGTCCAAGGAATAAGAAGCTGCCAATCGGCCGCTTGGGGTTGGCGACCCCTGCCCTGGCACGGCGCAGGGCAGAGGCAACAACTTTAACAGCCCGTGTTTGGTTAATCATCCGCTGGTGGATAGTGTCTTCTAGGTGCAATAGCTCGTCGGCTTCGACACCAGCTGCGGCGGCAACTTTGACGCCACGTGATTGCTCGATGGCTTTCTGGACTGACTCGGCAGTAATGGCGCCACCATTGCCGTGGCTCAGTGCTTGCTCTAGCAGGTTGAGCGCCTTGCCTGGGTAGGCGTTTTCGGTATCGTATCGGCCACTGAGGCGGTAGCATTCACGTAAGGCATCGTAAGTGATAATGACGTTGTGCTGGTGTTCAAGGCCAAGGGCACCATCTTCTAAGATGTCCATAATTTCGGCCTGCGGGCGTTCACTAAGCATGACCGGTGATATCAAATTAGCGAAGGCAGAGTTGTGTACGCGCAGCCGTTGGTAGTCACTAGCATCCATAGCCATGATCAAACGTACCCTACCTGATTGCAGGACGGGTAGCAGGATCTGCGTAAGGTCAACTGAGCCCGGGCCATTACTAAAGAATAGCGGTGCATCGTCGAGGAATAGCATGACATGGCCGGCTTGGACGGCTTCGCCCATGAGCGTTAAGACGATTTCTTCCAATTCTCCGGGCCGCCGGGCGCTGGAGATGATAACCGATGGGTTTAGCCCAAAAATCTGGCTGTATTGCAGTGTCGGCACGACGTTACCTTCTAGGAGGAGTTGGGCCAGGCCGTAGACATGACTGGTCTTGCCGATGCCGTTGGGGCCGATAAGGGCGACTGCCTTGGCGCCCTGGGCGAAGGAGTTTTGGACGGCTGTCACACCCGGCGATTCGGCCATGGTGCTAAAGTGGGCGCCACTATGCTCAATGGCAAAGCTCAGGTTGCTACCGAAGCGGTTGAGGGTTGGCGTAAAGCCATTTGACCAATCACGGCCGATGCCGCCAAAGAACGGCAATTCACGATCTTGCATGTCGAGTATCCGGTTGAGCCAATCACCAAGGGCTTTGACATCATTGGAGCCAAATTTGAGGTGGTTATAGACCGGCTGGAGGCCGCGGGCGTGTAGCTGGATGGCGACAATGATATGGCCAGGTTCAATAATCTGCCGGCCAGACTCTTCGGCCAGCTGGGCAGCGGTCTTGAGTACCGGTTCGAGGTCTGCTGGGTTGTCGCTAATGCCAAGTCGCAAACTATCGGCAAACAGTAAACTGTGGTTCATTAAGAAATACATATGCCAATGCGTCGACAAAGCTTGCCATAGGCGCTGCGGTGTAACTGTCAGGTCGGCTGGTAGCCTTCCGAGTACATCACCGGACAGCCGGCCGTTGAAGCTGCCATCCTCTGGCGGCAATGGTTTGAGGTCGTGCTGGTACCATTGGGCGAGCATAAAGCAGACGAGGCCGAGGCCAGCGGCTAAAAACGCCACCGACTTGTTGTCGCCGATAACAACTATGGTCGCGGCCAGGAGCCAGAAAGCCATTTCACCAGCCACGATCGTGTAGTAGCCTGGCTCACCGAGCTTACGGGCTAAGCGGGCTTTTGTAGCTCGTATGGAGCGTAGGTCAAGCAGATTATTGATCAGGTTCATAGTAATCCGCCAATGATTAAGCCGACGGCCGCTATGGGTAGCAGTGGCCACAATGCGATCTGGATTACGCCGGCAAGCATCATTACCACCAAGCTTAAGCCGGCAGACACTAACACCGTAAGGCGCACCGTAAAGCCTACCAATCGGCTAATGGCATTGTCGCCGATTGCCTTGAGATGGGCGTCGATGCCGGCGCCGGGGGCAGTAATAATACGCTTCCATGGCGCAAATAAGGTACGCAAAAGTGTCGGTACCGAGAAAGAATCAAGGGTGCGTTGGCTGCGGCGCTGGACATTGTGTGCGAGGTTTCTCCAGCCGGCACCATACCACCAGCGAATAAACGCGACTGCTAACATAAGAGGTATTGTATCACTGATTGTAGTTGGAATGTAAGGTCGAGGCTTGGCGCTTATCATAGAGTGCAACCATTGTGCCGAATGTAAGGGTCGTTAGTGATATCAAGATAGCAAAAGCAGGATAGTCGGCTGATAGTAATAGTTGGCTAAGGCTATGGATGTCGGTTAGTATCGCGCCGATTATTGCCATGAGGCTTAAGATAGTCGCTCCCTTTACGATGATATGTGCCCCGCCCGGACGTAATAATTGTGAGCTGTGGCTCAAAGTACGCCTAATAGCTATATCAGGCCGGAATAGTGCCACGTATGGCGCTAACAAAAAGTGCTGCAGGCCGTATGTTAACCATCCAAAAACTGCAAACAGTACTACCGGTGCTAAGCTATTGAATCCAACGCTACCGCCCACTATCTCTGCCGCCATCAATACGACGCCGCCTACAACGAATGGGCTCAGTAGAGAGACAGCCAGTAGTAATTCGCTACCAATAACTCGGAAGATCATCTGCAGACTGCCTACAAACACCGTACCGAATGGTTGCCTGCGGTTGCACATGCCATCGTTAATAGCCAGGGCAAGCATACAGAATATCAGGTTGCTCAAGAATAATCCGGCAGCAATCGACACTCCAAAAGTTGCCGCACTACGGATGTCGTGGATTGGGTCATTAATGACAGGCAATTTGGCGATAAGCGTGCGGTAATAGATTACCGCAAAGCCGAAACCGACGATGTTGGCGAGCGTGACTGCCGCAATATTGTGACGGATCGCCTGGAGACCATCGTACAAGGCTGTCTTCAGATAATATGGTTCACTATTATCACTAGCATCGGAGGCTGTTGGTGAGGGTGTAATACGTAGCGGTTGTTGCCTCACCTCGGGGTAATAGCCGATTGGACATGGCAATATGTGCGCGTCGTGGGCCAGCGTTTCATTAAGAGAGTCGTCGATAGTGCGGCTGGGCCAACCGGCCTGAATAAGGTTTTGGCGAATATATATAGCAGCGACGCCATGCTGGAGCTGGCTCATGATATAGCCTGGAAGTTGTGATGACTGCGGGTGCATTGTAATAATCTAAGGCTTGGCGGAGAGACAGGGATTTGAACCCTGGATGACATTGCTGCCATACACGCTTTCCAGGCGTGCCAATTCAACCACTCTTGCACCTCTCCATGCCGCCACGAACAAAGATTATATCAGGATTATACCAGCCTGGCACCGAAGTACGTAATCGTAAAATATGGCGTAATCTTAACACTTCTGGCAATCTTATATATAAAGTGTTGTAATCCGACACCAAACACCTTGCGGTAGGTAGCGAAAACAGCTTACACTACAGATAATGTCACTTATAAAACTAACAGACGTCAGTAAACTCTATGGCTTTGGCGATGCAACGACCTTGGCGCTTGATGAGGTGAGCCTCAAAATCGAACAGAATGAGTTTGTAGCCATCATGGGGCCCAGTGGTTGCGGCAAATCAACGTTGATGAACGTCATTGGCCTCCTGGACCGGCCGACCCATGGCAAGTACCTGCTCAGCGAACGGAGCGTGGCCCGGTTAACCCAAAGCCGCCGTGCAAAAATCCGCCGCGATACCATTGGCTTTATCTTCCAGTCATACAATCTTCTACCCCGGCTTACGGTCTTGGAGAATGTTGCCCTGCCCCTGGCCTACCGCGGCATGTTGCCTGGCAAACGCACTCGCCTAGCGATGGAAATGTTAGAAAAAGTCGGCATGGCCGACCGGTCATACTTTTATCCACCACAACTGAGCGGCGGCCAAGTGCAACGGGTAGCGATTGCCCGTGCCCTGATTAATGATCCACGCCTGATTATTGCCGATGAGCCAACGGGTAATTTGGACAGTGCCAGCAGCCGCCTCGTGATGGAGCTGCTGAGTGAAATCCACAAAGCTGGCAACACTATTTTGTTTGTCACCCATAACCCGGAACTAACTCGGTACGCCAGCCGTGTGGTGTATATGCACGACGGTTCGGTTATCCAAGATGAATTGACTAAAGTTGGTGAAGTCGCACTGACAGCGTTGCGCCAGATGTACAGCATCCCAGAAAAGACTGCCGAAGATGACCTGGCTGGTATTTCGGCGCTGATGCAAGCGGTGCCACAGAAGGATCTTGATAAAAAACCGGCTGCCAAAAAAGCTCGCAAACCACGCAAAAAAGCCGTCCGTAGCAAGCAGACTTACAAGCCGACAGCCAGCAAGGCGCGTGGCAAATGAGCCCAACAATCTACGGCAATATTAAGATGGCGGTCAGTTCCCTGCAGACCACCAAGATGCGCAGCTTTTTGACCATGCTTGGGATTATCATTGGCGTTATTTCGGTTGTAACGGTGGTTAGTATTGGCGAGGGTATCAAGCAGCAAGTCAGCCAGGAGATTAACCAACTGGGCCGCGACATGATAACTATCCGGCCGGGTGATGGTATTGAGCGTGGCAATGGTACGGGAGACACGGTCAAGCTATTTTACGGTACCGCTATTACCGGTAGTTTGGCCGATACTGACGTTGCTCTTGTCCAAAAAACTGCCGGCGTCCGCTATGCGGTGCCCGTAGCTTTGGTAAATGGCCCAATTAAAGTCGATGACAAGACTATCGGTAATCCTTTAGTCTTAGCAACGACCGAACAAATGAATGGCTTGCTTGATGAGCCCGTGGAATATGGCGAATTCTTCGTTCAGGACGACCTTGCTGACCAACCTAATGTAGCAATTATCGGCCATAACTTAGCCGATAAGCTCTTTGGCCAACGTGTGCCGTTGGGCGGCAGTTTTGAATACTTAGGCCAGACGTTCTTTGTGCGCGGCATAATGAAGAAGTTTGACACCACTCCGCTGAGTGTATCGACTGATTTTAATGACGCCATCCTTATCCCCTACTCCACCGCCCAGGCTTTGACCAATAACAACACCCAACTGTACGAGATCTTAGCAAAGCCGCAGGATAGCCGTCAGCTCGACCAAACGATTGCCGGCGTTACCGGTAGCCTAAAGGCGGCTCACAACGGCCAGCAACGCTTTAGCGTGTTGCGTCAAGATGAGAGTCTCAAAGTTACTAACCGCATATTAGATTTAATGACTAAGATGATCGCCGGTGTCGCGGCGATATCGCTGCTTGTTGGTGGTATTGGCATTATGAACGTCATGCTGGTGTCGGTTGCTGAGCGGACACACGAGATTGGCCTACGCAAAGCCCTGGGGGCTAGCAACCGTCAGGTGCTCGCCCAATTTGTGACTGAAGCTTCGGTGTTGAGTTTGCTTGGCGGTATTATTGGCGTTATTGTCTCACTGATTCTGAACTTTATCCTGCGCGTCTCTACGCCGCTAACGCCGGTTATTTCGTGGGAGGCAATCGTCATTTCGGTCGGCGCCTCGTTTATCGTGGGAGTTATCTTCGGCACGGCGCCAGCTCTCAAGGCTGCCCGCAAAGACCCGATCGAAGCCTTACGTAGCCACTAATTTTGTAGGATTAGCTTTAGCTAGTGATTAGCGCGTAGATGGCAGCGATGCCGGATACAGTCATGATGATAGTTGTACTCCAGCCAATCCAGGTGACATACTTTTTGTTGGTCCAACGGCCCATGATTTTGTGGTTGCTGGCCATACGGACAATTAAGAATAAGATGACGGGAGCTACGAGCCCGTTGAGTACTGCTGAGTAAATCAGGGCTTTGATAGGGTCGATGCCCAGGAAGTTGATAGCCAGGCCGATGATCATTGAGATAATAATGATGCCATAGAATGCCTTGCCTTGTGCTAGGTCGCGGTACAAGCCTTCCTTCCAACGGAAGCTCTCGGCTAGAGCGTACGATGAGGCACCTGCCAAGACCGGAATCGCTAACAAGCCGGTACCGATAATGCCAATGGCAAACAAGAAGTACGTCGCCTCGCCGGCGAATGGCCGCAATGCCTCAGCGGCTTGGGCGGCACTAGTGATTTCGGTAATGCCGTTGGCGTGCAGGATACCGCCACAGGCGGCGATGATAAAGAACATCACTAAGTTACTCAGGAACATGCCACTCCAGACGTCGATACGCATGCTTCGTACATCTTCTTTGGGCGTGGCTAACTGGCGTGAACGAAGGGTGGTCTTGCCCTGTAGAATCTGTTCTTCAACTTCTTGGCTAGTCTGCCAGAAGAATAGGTATGGCGAGATAGTTGTACCCAAGATGGCACACAGCAGTATGAGGCTTTCTTTGCTCCAACTGAGGCTTGGCACAAAGGCGTTGCTAAAGATGACACTCCAGTCGAGATTGGCTAGTAAGGTGGATAAGACGTATGACAATAATACGAGCGCCATCCACTTAAGGTATTTTGCGTAGCGTACATAGGGTGTAAAGATCTGTAGTAATAAGCTGCCAATCGCAAACGCAATAACCACCGCAGAAAAATTAAGTTGGGGGTTGAGTAGCTGGACGGCCTTGGCCATAGCACCGAGGTTGGCGCCGATATTTATAGTGTTTGCGATGAATAACAAAAGTGTACAGACGTAGAGGATCCGCTTGTCAAAGTAGACGCGGATATTGCCGGCCAAACCCCTGCCGGTTACCAGGCCGATACGGGCACACATTTCTTGGACGACGACCATCAACGGGAAAGTCCAAAAGCTGAGCCATAAGAATTGGAAGCCAAACTGGGCGCCGGCTTGGCTATACGTGGCGATACCAGAGGGGTCATCGTCGGAGGCGCCGGTGGTCAGACCTGGCCCAAGCATGTGCCAGTAGGCCTTGCTTTTGCGCAGCATCGGGTTGTTATCAGCCTGGTCGATGGCCATGGTCCTAATGACTTGCGACGCCACAATGGTCCGAGCCAATGCTTCGGACGGCGCTTCGGCAGTTCGGGTGATAAAGTCTTTTTGTTTTACCATAAAGCTAATGCTTGTTCTAGTGTTATTATACCAGACGCTTCACTGCTCTCTAAGCCTTACGTTTGGTAAATGCATATATCATTTATGACGTACGATGTTAATGAAAGTCATCACCAATTACACCCCTCCTCGTTTATATAGATATTTGCTCCGCTTACGCTTCTGAGGGGTGTTTACGCTTACTAAACCGATTCAAAAATCATATAAGCCCCCAAAGTCCAACAGGAGCCTTAATCCTGGGCCCTCCCATAGAGTATTAACCGAGTTTAGCTGCATTTAAAAATAAGCGTAAGTGGAGCAAATATGTATATAGCTCAAAGAGAAAGGTAGAAATAAGAGTTAGCTGTTCAAATATGATATAAAAATTTAATAAAAAAGCTGGCCAAAATTCTGGTAACAATAATGCTACAAATCTTGGTTCTGACGAGGCTGTCGGTAATATCAGCGGCAAGTCCCTAGATACCGGATGAGATTACTCGGCGCACGAACCAGTAGCGACGGCGACGTTTTGTTGTGTGGCTTGGTTAAGGGCGCTTATCACGGGGTCTAGTGTCAGCGTATAGCCAATGTCGTCGTGGGTAGTAGACTCGGCAAAGACCACGCCGACGACCGCGCCGTCTTTGTTGAGCAACGGTCCACCGGAGTTGCCAGGAATAATAGCTGCCCGGACTTCATAGATGCTCCGTGCGGTGTTGCCACGGCCATAGATGTCTCGGCCGTTGGCTGTGAAGTTATCCAATATAGTTGCCGGGTTGGCATTGAAGTTGCCGCCCCCCGGGAAGCCGACAACAACTGTCGGTGACCCATTGTCGAGGATTGTTGGGTCCATAGCCAAGGCGTCGCCAGCCAAACCGCTAGTGCGCAACACAGCAATATCAAGGTCCTTATCAAACCAGATAACCGTCGCGTCGTGCTGGCCTTTGGTGTCGATAATGGTTGGCCGCTTTACTCCGGCGACAACATGGGCGTTAGTGATAACAATGTTGGTGGCTGCCACAAAGCCTGAGCCTTCGACGGTACCACCGCAGCCCCTGCCCTCTAGCTTGACTATTGAGTTGCGTGTTTGTTGGACGGCGGCCTGCATCTCACCTAGGGATGGCAGCGGTGTGTTGGGGTCGAGTGGCTGGCGTTCGAAACCGGCAAAGACATCCGGGAATCCGTTAGGGTTGACTAGCCGGTCAATGCTCGAAATAAATTCCGGTGCCGATGGCAGGCTTTGGTCTAGAGTACCGACAATATATGAATGTTTAAGTGCCTGTTGCAAGCTTGGTGATGGCAGGCTAGTTAAGATCGGTGATATTAGCCAGACTGCTGCCAGCAGAAATACCACGCCTATAGCGCTGCCGCCTATAGCGTCAGCCTTATTGAGTGACATCAAGCGGCTAATCCGGACTTTTGCCATCGCCCCAAAATATTCGCCAATATTCGCCAGCACCAATGCGCAGCCAATTGTAACCGTCAGGGCTAGGGCTGCACGCGATAGCGTAGTATCAGCGTATTGCATGGCGTAGGGCTGTAATGCCGCGCCGACAAATAATCCGGCCATAAAGCCGGTGGCCGATGTTAGTTGGCGCACCAGGCCAGTATCCCGGCCCCGGATAATGATCGACAATAGCAATATGACAATTATGATGTCAACGAACATATGCGCTCCATGTATCCTTATTGTAACAAAAGCGTGATATAATTCTGCTGAACCATATCATACAAACTATACGCTGCATATGATTAAGACTAACACTCCAAAAAACAGTACAAAACATAACCCTGGCCTACCTGCTGTCCGGCAACGTGGTGCCGCGGCAATCATCGGTATTGTCCTGATTGCTGTCCTATTGTTGGCCGCGGTTAGCTTCGGCTATTATCTGCTGACACAAAAAGAAGGCGCCGTGCTCCAGGTCGAAACGCCAAAGGTTACAGCCGATGACGCCCTCAACCGAGGCAAAAGCAACAATGAATTAATTATCGACCGTTTGATTGTCGAAGCCGGCCTTAAACGCGATGAAACTCAGGGTAAGGATGCTAATGCCGTATTGAATGACGAGCAGCTGCCGGTTGGTGACGGCATTACGGCCGATACCGTTGTTGAGTCAGCCCGCTTGTCTCGGTTACAGACCGAATACATAACCGAAACTGACCGTCGCCTCAAGAACCTCGACAAAGCTATGACATTGAGTGAGAAGTTGTCGACCGAACAAAAAGCTCAAAGCCAAAAAGTTATCATTGATGAGCAGACTGCCCTTAGTGGCCTAAAAGCTAAGTCGGCCGCCGAGACAACTAAAGAAAACTTTTTGGCTGACCGTGTAGCGCTTGATGCCGAGTATACCGATTACTTGATGGCAATCACCCAAGTGCACCTACTGGTCTGGGCTAACTACCAAACGCTGCTCGAAGAGAAAGTTAATGTTTTGGGCGGCAAATTCCAAGAGCGGCTCAACGATGCCAGCAATAGCGGCGAATCGATTGCTACTGCCCAAACTAAAGTAAACGACTACCAATCCAACAAGACCACCGCCAAAGCCACCACTGCCAAGGCGTTGAAAGCCGTAAATGAACTACGTCCGAGTACCTTTAACGCTAATAAAGCGGTACTCAAAACGTATTACGACCAGCTACTATCGGCCCACAATGATATCAGTAAGGCAGTTGCCACCTCTAAGCTGATCATCACCGAAATCAAAACGTACAAGTAAGCCATACTTCCTCTATCATATGTACTAAATTGTTTATTTATGATATAGTCTATTTTTATTTTACGATAACCGAGAATATAAAATGTCCAAAGAAATGCCATGGCTCTATGATTTTGAACCACATGACACTAGGCTTATCAACCCATACGATGGCAATGGTTTGGCCCGCTATAATAGTCTCGTAGAAGAGGTTATGCCCTTGCACGCCAGTGCGTCTGCAGTAACGGCTGAGGTTTACATGGCGGTGCCGGAGGTCAATCAAGTTGATTACACCAAGGAAGACCGGCCGTTGGTTGGCCGGCGTGAATACCGGTTTTTGTACCAGTCAGCGGCGGACAGCCAAGAGAAGCGTCTGTCGCATACTGTGCATCTGGTAAGGCATTATTATGAAGTTGGTACCCCTGACGATGACCAGCTCATCGTCAGTCGCATGGGTCAGGCCGCCAACCTTGAGCTACTCACTGTCCCAGGTCCAACCTACAATGTCCACTTATTGGGGTATGTCACCCGCCTGCGGATAAATCTTGGACATATGGCCGACATCAATACTGACGTGCGCATACGTCGCAACACGCCCTGACTGCTATAGTGTACAATTCGCACGTTCGTTCGACTTCTGCCCTCTCTCAGCTCAGTATGGCCGTGATCCGGATAGACCGAACGACTCCTCTGTCACCCTGCCTTATATTTTATTGTTCTAAGAGAGCTAGCTCAAACTCTTTGATGCCGGCCAGTGTTTGGTCATATTCGCTGATATCTGGAAAATGTAAACTTACGATGCAGTGCCAGACAGCTTGCAATAAGGCAGTAGTTTCTTCCACATCTTTAATGCTAAACGCTAGTTCTAAGCTGTGGACCTTGCCGTTGTCGTCGGGTTCAACGAACTCCAAGCGGCCAAGGTCGACGGTATAACCTTTGTAGGTACGTGAATTTTCAATCAGCAGTTTGTAACAGATGAGCTGTTGCTTGTACTTGTGGAGTTTGGGGTCGCTCGTCCAACGCTCAAAATGTTTGCCGGTCTTATAATCTACCACGGTAATCGTGCGCTTTTGCTGGTCAATCTCCATGAGGTCGACCTTGCCGGACATTTTGACCTCGCCAACCTGGACGTTCTCATTACGGAAGCTGTGTTCGGCCTTATTGCCACGTTTGAATATATCGCCCTTTTGGCCAATGTACTGGTCGAGGGCATAGGTGCCACGCTCTAAGCATTGGATGGTTTGGTCGGCCCGCAGGTGCTTTTGGCGTAATCTCACACCAAAGTAAGCCATGGTGGCTTCGCGCGGCGGAAGCATATCGTTGGCTTCGACCTGCTGCTGCACCCATTGCAGTGTTTCGTGGATACTGTTGCCAAACTGGGCGCTGAGGCCGCTGGCGTGTGGGAAATTGAGCAAGTTATCAAAGAAAAAGGCTTGTGGCCCGCCATAGATCACATCAGTGAAATGGCCTAGTTGGGTCGGACTGAGCTTGAAGTCTTTGATTTTATCAACCAATAAGTCATGGAGGATGGTACTGTCTAAGCTTTCGAAGTGCCGCTGGCGCCAGTTGAGCTCCAAAGTATTGAGCTGGGGCACCTCGCGCTCAATCCGCTTGACGTCTTGGACTTCGGCTGGCAAGATCATCGCCTTAAAGCCGTCGCCGCTTTCTTGCTCGTTAAGGTACTTGAGACGCTTAGTGCTGCGGCCACTGTAGGTCTGCAAGAACGATGTTAGATGTAGGCCGAGTTTGGCGCGGGTGACGGCTACAAAGAAAATCCGTAAGCGCTCATCTTCTGTCGTACCGGCTGGACGGATTGGCGCCAGGTTGGGTGGCAGCGTTAGGCGGTTAGCGCCACCGCGAGAAGAATTGCCCCAGACTTCGTCCTGGACGCTGGGCAAAAAGACATGCTCAAACTCCAAGCCTTTGGCCTTGAAGACGGTCATTAATTGGACGGCTTCGGCGTGTTGGTTGTAAGGGCTGGTGTTGAGCATCCGTTCCTCGGCGGCTTCGTACATACCGACGAATGTTATAAGGTTATCTAAGCGCAGTGGCTCATCACCTTGGGAGTTTTGGTGGTCACGTAGTTTTTGTCGCAGGCAGGTTAGGTGCGACAGGGTCTGATAGAAAATATCGGGTCCTTCGGTCTGGCTGGCCTGCCCCATATAGAAGTCTTTAAGCGGTGAAGTGACAGTCGGTAAAGAAGGCTCGTTGGTGGTTACTGGCTCGTTGCCGATAAGGGCGTCGATCATCACTTCCAAGGTTTCGCTGCTGGCCATTTTGGCAAGTGACAGTACAAGGAGCGCTGCCTTGTGAAAGTCATCCTGTGCGGCAATATCTAAAGTTGAATCTAGTAATGCCCTGCTCCAGGTTTCATCCTTTTGGTCGCGGACATGCCACGATAGTCGCCAGATATCGGCGGTTGGCAAACGCCAAAAGTTGTAACTTAGTACCTCTGGCCATAGTGATTCGGCCAGGCTGTCCTGGCCGTCGCGCAAAGCTAACACGAGCTTGGCCATGCTTAACAATTGTTGGACAACCGGCGCTTCTAGGATATTTTCGCGCTTTTCGTAACGCACCGGGATTTCGCGGGCGTTGAGGAACGCGACTAGTGGTTCGAGCTGTTTATGGCGCGGCGCTAGTACGGCAATCTCTTGGGCTTTGACGCCACTTTGGATAAGATCGGCTATCTCCTGGGATATCCAATCGTACTGGCCGACATCGGCTTGGAACTCATGACGGTCGATATGGGCTTGGGGTGCTATATCTTTATTAGCGGCTTCTAGGACCTTGCTCATATCCTCAAAGCTTGATTCCAGCCGGGTACCAATTTGTTGAGCGACTTCGTGGGCGACATGCAAAATCTCCGGGTGCGAGCGGTAGTTGTCGGTCAAGTTGATGACCGTCGTGCCGTTGTACATCTCGGCAAACTCAAGCATATTAGAGACTTCAGCGCCTTGGAAAGCGTAAATTGCTTGGTCATCATCGCCAACGGCCATGACATTGGGCCGGCCTTCGTTGACCGGGTTGTTGGTCAATAATTTTATGAGCTTGAGCTGGGCGGCGTTAGTGTCCTGGAACTCATCGAGCATGATGTATTGGTATTGTTCCTGGAGGGTAAAGCGTAGGTCGTCATGGGTCTCGAGGGCTTTGATGCTGCGCAGGATCATATCGTCGAAGTCGTATAGTCCGCGCTCAAATAAGGCAGCGGTGTATTGCAAGAAGACGTCGGCTAGGGCTTCTATCCGCTGGTTTTCGCGCAGGCCAGCGATAATAAAGTTGTTGTCAGAGTCTTTCTCGAGCCACTTGTTCTTCCAAGCGGTTAGCGGCTTGGTGGAGTTGGCGTCGGCGGCTTCGGCGATGGCCTGCTCCAGTTCGTACTTTACGACATTAGCTAAAGGCTTGATATTGTTGCCGATAGTGTAATCTTCTTGGTCACGCTCACCCAAAAAGTTGTGCAGGTTTTGGAAGTATGGCAAAGCCTTTTCGGCCTTGCTGGGCATACGGCTAAAGTCGGCAAATATCTCTTTGATTTCGCCATTCACATCGGCCAGGAATGTCAGGTTGTCGTGGGCGATGGCCCGTAAGTTTTCTTCGGTTAGCAATCCCCTTTTGACCTCACTGATCGTCGACATTAGGTCGTGTAGGTGGTGCTGGGCGCTTTTAAGCGGGTTGTCAAAGCGCATGGCGTCAACGACCTCTTGGACGATCTGGCGCTGCCCTAGGCCGTCGACTGGCTGCTGGTCACGGTGGTCGCCAAAGTACTGTGGAAAGCGGCCAATCAAATCGCCGCCAAAGGCATGATAGGTGCCGATCGTCACATCGTAGGCCGCCTGGCCGATAAAGCTACTCAGCCGGTCGCGCATGTTGGCCGCGCCGCTTTCGGTAAAGGTCAGACACAAAATGTTGTGTGGCAAGGTATCAGTCTTTTGTAAAATATATGCCACCCGCGCCGATAACAACTGGGTCTTGCCCGTCCCCGGCCCAGCCACTACCAATAACGGTCCGTCGGTCTGCTCTACGGCGGCGCGTTGTTTGGCATTTAACCTACCGAATGCTGTACTAAAAGCTGTTCCATCCACTGTCATACCACATAGTATAACCTTAGTAGGATAATATTTTAGCTAATCTCACCTCATGCTCAATGGATTGATACCATGGGGTGAGACAGAAGTGCGTTACAAAATGACAAAGAGGAGTAGTTAGGCGCATTTAAGAAGTCGATCAAAAATCTTTGTCTGCTATTATTGGTATGAATAAGCTCAATTATAAATACGGGGTATTACATTGTCTGAAGAGCAGAAAAAACAGCTAGAGAAACAACTTTGGGATGCTGCCAATGATCTTCGTGGACAGATGAATCCTGACGAGTATCGTGATTATCTACTAGGCTTTATCTTCTATAAGTATCTGTCGGAAAAAACTGAAGTATATGCCGACGGACTACTCAAAGGTGACGGCATAAAATATGCCGATATTGATGAGACTACTGACGAAGGTGTAGAAATTGTTGCTAGCGTTCAGGAGAATGCCCGTGACGATATTGGTTTCTTCTTGAAACCGTCTGAGTTGTTCAAGAAAGTCGCCTTGCATGGCCCAACCAATGACCGACTTATCGAGGATCTGTACAAGATTCTTAATAATATTGAGCAAAGTACGCACGGCGCCGATAGTGAAGATGATTTTGCTGGCCTGTTCAGCGAAATGGATCTCAATGCCAATAAGCTGGGTAAAACAGTTGCTGAGCGTAACAAACTCATTTCTAAGGTGCTCCTGCACTTAGGTAAGATTGAATTCAAACTTGACGATTCAAAGATAGATGTACTGGGTGATGCCTACGAAATCCTGATCTCGAAGTTCGCATCCGGCGCTGGTAAAAAAGCTGGTGAATTCTATACGCCGCAAGAAGTCTCTGAGGTGCTTGCGCAGCTTGTGACTAATGGCAAAACGAGACTCAAGACTGTCTACGATCCAACCTGTGGCTCTGGTTCCCTGCTCCTCCGTGTCGCTAAGCATGTTCAAAGTGTTGGCTTTTTTTACGGCCAAGAACTGAATAACACTACGTACAACTTGGCGCGCATGAATATGATCTTGCACGATGTGCGCTTTGATAAGTTCGATATCAAGCAAGATAACACTCTGGAACGTCCGCAGCATGCCGAGTTACGCTTTGAAGCGATCGTGGCGAATCCTCCGTTTAGTGCTAATTGGTCGGCCGATCCTATGCATCTGCAAGATGAGCGCTTCAGTCAATATGGCAGGTTGGCGCCAGCGAGTAAGGCTGATTATGCGTTTATTACGCACATGATTTACCAGCTAGATGATAACGGCACAATGGCTACTGTTATGCCTCATGGTGTACTCTTCCGCGGTGCTGCCGAAGGTCACATCCGGGAGTTCCTTATTAAAGAAAAGAACTACCTCGATGCAGTTATAGGCTTACCATCAAACTTATTCTATGGCACGAGCATCCCTGCTAGTATTTTGGTGTTTAAAAAGTGTCGTGAGAACTCGGACAACATACTATTTATTGGCGCTAGCCAGTACTTCGAAAAAGGTAAAAATCAGAACCGACTCCGCGAAAGCGATATTGAGAAACTGGTCGATACCTACCAAAAGCGCATCACCATCGAGAAATACAGTTATGTTGCAACACGCGACGGTATTAAGGAAAATGATTACAACCTTAATATACCCCGTTACGTTGACACCTTCGAAGAGGAAGAGCTGATTGATCTGGATGAAATCACCAAAGAGCTCAAGTCGTTAGCGGCAAAAGAAGTCGAAATCGACGCCACCATAGCTAAATTTACAAAGGAGCTCGGCATCGACTCGCCGTTCTAAATTATGGATTCTCCAATGTATCATCTAAAACAAATACCTAAGCTTAGGTTCGCCGAGTTCGAAAATAATTGGGAATCAATGCCGTTAGAGCGGATTGGGAGAATAGTTACTGGGAGTACACCTCCTACTACTGACATTTCAAATTATGGCCATGAGTATGACTTCGTAGGTCCTGGGGACATGAACTTCGGTAGGTATGTAGCTAATTCGAAATCTAAATTAAGTCGAAAAGGATTTATCCGATCACGAGAAGTTGAAGCGGGTAGCACGTTAGTTGTTTGTATTGGTTCGACAATAGGCAAAGTTGCCCAAACTAAAAAAGTCATAGCCACTAATCAACAGATTAACTCAATTGTTCCCAATCCAATCTTCAACCAAGATTTCGTCTATCTTGCTATGTATAGAATGGCAAAAAAGATAGCATTATTAGCAGGTCAGCAAGCAGTTCCAATGTTAAGTAAAACTGATTTTTCAAAAATCAACATATTTATAACTGGGATTGAAGAGCAGAAAAGAATAGTAGGTATTCTAAATGCTGTAGATGAAAAGATTCAAATTTTGCAACAAAAAGTTGAGTTGACAAAAAAATACAAAAAAGGCGTAATGCAGCAAGTTTTTAGTCAGAAAATTCGCTTTAGAGATTCATCAGGAAAGTTGTATGCAGAATGGCAACAAAAAAGAGTCGGTGATATTTTCGATAGGGTTACATCAAAGAATACATTACATAATCAAAATATTATGACGATTTCTTCACAGCAAGGATTAGTGAGCCAAACCGACTATTTCAACAAAGTTATCGCTGCAAAGAATACTTCAAATTACTATTTATTGAACCGAGACGACTTCGCCTATAATAAAAGTTATTCTACAGGGTATCCAATGGGTGCCATAAAAAGATTAAACAATTATGATCATGGAGTAGTGTCGACTTTGTATATTTGCTTTAGGGCAAAAAACAACAAAGATGGTGATTTTTTTGAGCATGTATTCGACTTCGGACTGCAAAATGAAGAAATTGGAAAGTTTGCTCAAGAAGGGGCAAGAAATCACGGCTTACTTAATATAGCAGTTGGTGATTTTTTTGACATACACCTGCGATTGCCAACTAGCGCTGATGAGCAGGAAAAGATTACTAAATTATTTAATGTGGTTAGTAATCTAGAGGAACTCCAACGAAAGAAATTGGTCCAAGTTATGCAATTTAAGAAGTTACTACTACAGAAAATGTTTGTATAGCCATGGAAAATAACAAAAAGACATATCCTTTGACTGTCTATCTTCTAAAGAAGAAAATCACTGATTACAGCGCTGCGGTATGTGATGACTTAAAGAGTATAGATGTGGAGACAACTGGCAAATTATTTTACAAAAATTCATTTCAACGACCTCCTTCATGGGCGGGGCTGTTCAGCAGTTACAATTTGGACAGTTTGTTCTCTTCCAGCGCTTCCGCCCTTTTTCTCGTAAAGACCAATGACAGAATGTTTGCAATTCCGTTCGGGCCGGCTGGGAGATATTTTTTACAAGCAGGTGTATGTGAAGAAAGATTTGGACTCATAACAACGCTCAATTCAATAGAAGAAGGTTCATTAAGAAGTGTAGATACAAAAACGTTGGAATCGGAAGGAATCCAGACTCGAATTCAATCTTCTAGGCCTAATGCAAGCGATAGTTTCGGGCTAGATATAGATAGAGATTTAGTGAGGAGTGTTACTGGCGAAGCAAAGGATATTGAGAAGTTTGGAAAAAGGTTGTCGGGCAAGGACTCTCTCAGAATTAGTTTAAAATGTGATCTAAATGATATTAAAGATATTCTGAGAAGATTACTATTACAATTTGCAAGAGATGACTACAAGACTAAATTCCCTTGGATCGACAACCTAAAAGAAATAAATGACCCTGTAATAATAGCCCTTCTCGACATTAAGCTTATTTCGCGTGTTAATGATAATAAATCTGAAGGTAAGCTTTGGCTTACAGTTCCAGATATCTTAGATTGGTCGGATCATGGAGGTTTTAAATACTCATCAAATAAGAAGAGTGCGTTATTCGATGATTTACATATGGGGAGTTTTAAAAAACACTTCGGTGAAGGTTTGCTGAGTATTGATGATTTAAAAAATAGCAGTGTTTATAGATTTTCACAGTCAAATGATTACGAAAAAGATCACTGGAAAATATATGAATGTGTTTATTTTGAATGTTCTGATGGTAATCGAACGAACTTTCTTACTGGTGGAAAATGGTATGAAGTGAAGAATGACCTTGTTAAAAGCGTAAAAGACTACTACGCAACCATACCCAACGACACTTATGGTGTAAAATTCATTGCTTACAATCATAAAAATGAGAATGAATATAACAATTCGTTAGCGCTGGAAAATGAAGCCTTATCTGTAGACGCAGATCTTATCAAGATCGAAGGTCAAAGTAAATTTGAATTTTGTGATGTCTATACAAAGAATAAACAAATGATCCATGTAAAAAAATACTCTCGCTCAAGCGTCCTTAGTCACCTCTTTAATCAAGGTTATGTATCGGCGAATTTTCTCATGGATCCTGAATTTCGTCAAAACATAAATAATAAACTCGAGGATGATTATAAAATTGCTGATCTTACAAAAAGACCAAATGAGTTTATAGGTGAGTATACGGTTATATTTGGAATTGTTAGCAAATCAGGAGCTTCGTTCGACTTACCTTTTTTTAGTAAATTAACGCTAATGCATGTTACGAAGGATCTAATAAATCGTGGTTTCAAGGTTTCACTGGTGAAGATAAAAAACGACAAACCAAATGAAGTAAAGGTTACGATAAAATGACAACACAAAGTGAGCAAGCTCTAGAGAATAGTTTGGTCGAGCAGCTTGTTGGTATGCGCTACGAGAAGGTTGTGGTGCCTGATGAGGCTGCTTTGGTGGCTAATCTCAAGGTCAAGCTTGAAGCACATAACAAGACGGTGTTTAGTGAGCATGAATTTGAGCAGATTCTTAATCACCTGTCGCATGGTACTGTCTACGAAAAGGCTCAAATCTTACGCGATAAGATGCATCTGGTACGTGAAGATGGCTCACATTTTTATGTAGAGTTCTTCAATCAAAAAGAGTGGTGTCAAAATCAGTACCAAGTCGCCCAGCAAGTCAGTATGACCGGCAGCTACAAAAATCGCTACGATGTGACTATAATGATCAATGGCCTGCCGCTGGTACAGATAGAACTCAAGCGCCGTGGATTAGAACTTAAAGAAGCCTTTAATCAAACTGGCCGGTATCACCGACATAGCTATGATGCTGGCTACGGTCTGTTTCAATATATCCAGCTATTTGTGATTAGTAATGGCGTAAATACCAAGTATTATGCCAATAACCGCAAGCTATCATTCAAATTTACAAGCTATTGGACGGATAAAGAAAACAAGAAGATTACCGACCTTGCGGACTTTGCCGAAGCCTTCTTAGACACCTGCCACATCAGCAAAATGATTGCGCGCTACACCGTCTTAGCGGTTAACAAAAGTCTTGTTGTACTACGTCCCTACCAATTCTATGCCGCCGAAGCCATTGTCGACCGCGTAAAAAATTCCAACAAAGATGGTTACATTTGGCACACTACTGGTAGCGGCAAGACGCTTGCCTCCTTCAAGGCTAGTCAAATTTTAGTTGAGTTACCGGAAATATACAAAGTCGTATTTGTCGTTGATCGTAACGATTTAGACACTCAAACTATACGAGAGTTTAATAGCTTCCAAGAAGGCAGTGTCGATCAAACGACAAGCACTCACACGTTAGTAAAACAGTTTGGTAATCCAGACAATAAGCTAATCGTTACTACTATCCAAAAGCTCAATAATGCCATTACCAGCGATCGGCATTTATTAAAGATGGATCAGCATAGAGACAAGAAAATAGTCTTCGTTTTTGACGAATGTCATCGTAGTCAGTTTGGTGATACTCACAAACGAATTGTCGAATTCTTCACCAATAAACAACTCTTTGGCTTTACTGGTACGCCAATCTTTGCAGATAATTCTCAAGGCAACCGCACAACTAAAGACCTGTTTGGTGAGTGTTTACACAAATACGTTATCACTGATGCCATCAATGACGAAAACGTGCTCAAATTTAGCGTCGAATATGTCGGTAAGTATCATCTCAAAGATAGTTCCAACGAGCTCGATATAGTCGCCGAGGCGATCGATACCAAAGAACTCATGGAGAGTGAACAGCGCCTCACTAAGATCGTTGACTATATAATCCTGAATCATGCGCGTAAGACGCATTCCCGAGAATTTAATAGTATATTTGCCACTTCCAGCACAGAGGTCTTGGCTAAATATTATGATATCTTCAAACAGAAATATGACAGTGGCCAACATCAGCTAAAAGTAGCCACTATCTTTACATATGCAGCCAATCCAGACGATAAAGCAGCCGACGGCATGCTAAACGAAGATGTCCAGCTGGACTTATTTAGCAAGGTCGATCAACATGCACGTGACAAGCTGGAAGGCTATGTTGGTGATTACAATAAGTTATTTGGCACAAATTATACAACCAAAGACAGCGCTAGTTTCTATAACTATTATCGCGATATTGCTGATAAAGTTCGCAAGCGAGAAATCGATATCCTATTAGTAGTTAATATGTTCCTAACTGGTTTTGATAGCCCTTCTTTAAATACTCTCTACGTCGATAAAAGCCTTCGCTATCATGGCCTACTACAAGCCTATTCGCGTACCAATCGCATATTGAATGAGCGCAAGAGCCAAGGCAATATCGTCGTTTTCCGTAATCTAAAAGAAGTGACCGACCAGGCGATTACATTGTTTAGCAATAAAGATGCTAAAGAAGTCATCTTTATGGAGCCGTACGAGCATTATGTACATAAGTTCAACGAGGCTGTTACTGCACTTCGTGAACATGTGCCTGACCCACGTGCGGTTGACGATCTAATTGGTGAAGAGGCTAAAATGCAATTCATTAGTCTCTACCGTGATTTACTTCGAGTTAGAAATATACTTGTAACATTTGCAGAATATAAGCCCAGCGACATCACGCTAGATGAGCAAGAATTTGCCGATTACGCTAGCAAGTATCTGGATCTTTATCGTGAGGTTAAAAACCCAAATCAAAAAGAAAAAGTCAGCATACTGAACGATGTGGATTTTGAAGTTGAGTTACTAAGGAACGACGTTATCAATGTTGATTACATCTTGCGTTCGCTCAAGATGTTAGTCAGTGCCACAGATGAGGACAAAGACAGTATTATTAAGAGTGTATTTAATTCCTTGAATTCTGAGCCCGAGCTTAGAAGTAAAAAAGATCTGATCGAAAAATTCATCAATAGTAATATTCCAGATATCACTGATCCTGATGCAGTTGAGGAAGAATTTGATAAGTTCTGGAGCGCTGAACGCGAAGCTGCATTTAAAAAGTTCTGCGAAGATGAAGGCTTAATGCCAGAAAAGATGCAAGCACTGATCGATGACTATATGTATAGTAACCGTAAGCCTCTCGGTTCCGACTTTAGTGTTGTCTTGTCTGCGCAGCCAAAGATTAGAGATCGCAAGCCATTATTGGACCGAATTTCAATGCGTTTTAACGATTTTATAGCAACGTTCTTTGAAAAAGTTTGAACAATAAGTCAGGGGTGATGCGGTGGCGGTAGTAGCTTTGTAAGCTAATCCGCCACCGCCGGCAAAGATTGACATGTTTTGCCAATCGATACCTACGTATCGCATGTCAGCCGCAGTGGTATGTGCCGACCAGCGGTGCACCCGGGTAGACGGTCATGAGCTTGAGGCACTTTCCGTTCTCGATAACCTGGAAGGCGCGCTCACTTGAGCTACTCATGAAAGCGCCCATGCCGATAAGCGCCACCTTGGCGACACGTCCGGGCATTGAAGCGCCTACGGCGCCGGCAGTACCAGCTACGATCAGCTTGGAGTCATTCTTGCTGAATAGCACCTCATTTCCCCAGAGGTAGTAACGGTGCTCAGTGCTTTGCCCTGGTGCCCAAGCCGCGGGACTGTCCCAACCATAGTTTGGCTGTGGCGTGTCGTTGGTGCTTGCGGACGCCGGAATACCGACTGCCAGAGTCGCTGCAACTCCAGTTGCCACGATGGTCCGCCTCACTGCTTTAAACATTATGCTCCTGATGAACAGGTATGCGCCCTGATGGCGATACGGTAATGTCAATATATAGGATCTATTTTATCGGAGTCAAGAGATTAGGCGCGCGATAAATAAGGGTCTCTTACATTAACAGTGTAGTTACTTTTTAGCCTGCAGGCTAGCAGCTTCGGAGCTATCCCTCAATAGCTCTTTAAATGTGTATGAGCCAACTATAATATTCGCAAAAGCTGACATGCCAATTACGAAACGAAAAACGGCATTATCAACTTTGTTTACTGCTAAAAGCAGTATTAACGCGAAGCCAATAGTTACCATTAGAATAGGATTTACGTACTTAATCATCAGCTTTATATTACAGGCGAAAGCGGATTGAGTCTAGCTTTCCTACCTACTTTTACGAGCTTATTCGACTAGCTTTAATATGCAGGAATGCTATGATGTGTAATCAATAGTCTAACCGGAAGTAATATGATGACAAGACGCATCGCAGTACGAGGCTTAGTTCTCCACGAAGGCAAATTATTATGTGTCCGGCTCAAGCCCTACAAGGACAGCCTGCGCGCCGAGGGTGCGACTGATTATTGGTGCTTGCCCGGTGGCGGTTTGGACGAGGGTGAATCCCTATTGGCCGGCGTGGAGCGCGAGATGGTCGAAGAGACCGGCATCAAGCCGGTAGTTGGTGGCTTATTGTATGTCCAGCAATTTATCTATGACGATAAAGACTATCTAGAATTCTTCTTCCACATAACTAACAGCCAAGACTACTTAGATATCGACCTAACCAAAACGACGCATGGCATGGAAGAGATAGCCGAGATCGGTTTTATCGACCCAGCCGCAGAATATGTGCTGCCTAAGTTCTTGGCGACAGAGGCTATATTCAACCACGCTGCCAGCAACGGTCCGCCAAAGCTATTTAACTACTAATTTTTTTGTTGCCACCGCAGTTGTGATGTAATAAGGCGACGGACTACATCGATGATAGAGACAACTGCAATTACGAGAAATGGTAAGAATACATAGACTAACGCCGACTGAGTCATTAGATGTATTGCGGAGATACTGAACACGATTGTAATTATAAGGCCTGCCCACAACTGACGGCGGTCGTCCAGCCTATTGAATGCGTAAGCTAAACCGAGTAGTCCAAGTGCTAGTAAGTAAAACGATTCTTTTAGCTCAAAATCGGCTACCAAACTTACTACAGCGCCAATCACGTAGTATAGACCAGCATAAGCAGACGCCCATTTGTAAGGAGAGTGAATAAGGTATGTAAACCTGTCAGGCTTACGCATCAGTATTGGGCGAGTGGACATGAATGATCTCTTTTGACTCCTTAATGGCTAGTATAGTGTCAATTATTGTGAGATATGTTTAATATCTTTTTTCATGCAATACAGTACATACAACGCTATCGCAATCACAATAATTCCCGTATTAAGCCCTGCCGGTAGCACCAGACTGCCTGCTAGGAGCATCAAATAAAGAATTGAAGCAAAGATTGCAGATGTTTTGTTAAGATATCTACCATTTTTTTCTGCTAGGCTCAATACAATTACCGCTAGCAATACGAATACTGGTATTAAAAACTGCGCAGATGCCAGATCACTTAATTCGGGATATGGGATAAAAATATCAATACTCATAGGCTATTAACGCAAATCTTCATCCGTCCAATAAGTCGCTGTTATTTCATCGCCAAATGGATTACCTATAGCGCTTCCGCTGCGTGTAATGAAGGTTTGGTAAGAATTATCCCGGCCGTATACCATAGGTGTAAATGAAATAGATGAAGGTGACCCCTCTGTAAAACGCCCTATGTCTCTCATTTGCTCGTAGCCGCCATTCTGTTCAATGCCTACCACATTGATATCCGTATCTTCACGCGTATTCAATCTCGCCCATGCCGTACCGCATTTGTCTGACCAACGCACTTCAAGCTTTGCTATTTGTCGTTCACTTCCTCCGTTGTCGATTGTAATTCCTGGAGTTGCGGATATGTTTGCACCAACATGAACACCTTGGTCCGTAATAACCAGTTCCGTTAAAGTCCGTGCATCTTGATCACAGCCTGTTTCATTCGGATATAGTCCAGAACAATAGTCGCCATAGCATGACGGTCCGCTATCTGCTTGGGCTGCGGGTGTTTTGTCGCCTATTACTGAGGCAGTAAATAAGCCTGCCGTGAGTGCGCCTATGGCGGCGATTCGGCCTGTCATACGTCGGAATCTGTTATTTAAAAAAGGCTGAAAGCCTATCTCTTGCCGGGTTGGCATCACGACATCTTGACTCGGGTATGCTTCTGGATACATGCGGACTCCTTCTGAAATGTAATAGATGTGTGTAAAAATAATATCACAATCTAATTTCTGCTAACATACAGCACGTACAATAAATGCTCGCCGTTCTCTATGCTCACAGAATATGTTAGATTAGCGTTTTTATAGGTTTGGCTTTCTCGAATTTCTTTACAGCTATCCCCTGCTCTACTCGAGCCTTGAATCTTACTAACAATTTTAGCGCAGTCAGCACTGGCGAATTTGTAAATAATTATTCTGCAGACATATGTGTCTTCTGGGTTCGGATAGCATTCGTTGGTCCTGCTCTTTCTTGTTTCGGTAAGCAGGCTTGTGATAGATTTACTCTCGACGGCCTCCCGGATCAATGCGTAACTACTCCACGCCCTGTACACAAAAATAGATAATCCGATAGTAATTACCAAAGCCAGGGTAATTACACTCAGTGTTATCCATTTTCTTTTATTCTTCATAGTGCCTGATATAATTTATTATGATTAATAAGATCGCTATAGTCGCTGTAGGACTCATCTATTGTGTTTTATTAGTATACTTATTAACCCACGACACGCCCAAGATATGGTCTGGTTTTACACTAATCCTACCGCTTATCCCTATCATGCTGCGTAATCGCGAAGAGCCCGTCCAAAAGTAGTCCCATTACACGTGCTCTAAGTCACAAATACAGCCCTGACCTAATCGACCACCTCCATTTTGTATTAGAATACAGCTATGAATAATCTGCCCCACGGTAATCCATTAGCAGTGCCCCCATTGTTTTATGAGGCTATTAAACCGTACATTGATCCAGCTCTCCCAAATACTGAGCTACAAATTGCCGACACTCCGGAAAAGCTACTAACCATTTGGAAAAGTGCTTTGGCTGCACGAAGGGCATCACCCGCCGACCAGGAACTTATCGCCGAATGGGCAATGAGTGCTGGCGCTAGTTCACCATTGGTTAACGATAACGACCGCTACGAAGACATCCATGGAAGGTTCGGATCCCTAGAGGTTCCTACTGCTGACGGTAACTTGTCGGCTTGGCAGGAACTTGAGAGAATAATCACAACGCTATCTAAAGAGATCCTAAGTTAACGTGCTTATTCCGTTAATACAGCTTCCGCCCCTCCCGCATCATCCTCACCAACTGCTCAAACCGCCGCGCCCGGGTCTCCGGCTTCTTGGCAGTGTTTAGCTTGAAGGCTATGGCGTAGGTGTTGCTGCGGTTGAGTGTGGCAAAGAATGCCTTGGCATCCGGGTACTGTTCCAAGGCGTCAACGAAGTCCTGCGGCACCTGCATGTCCTTGGACGAATCGTAGGCGTTTTCCCAGCTGCCGTTAGCTTTGGCCTTCTCCACCTCTGCCATGCCAGCCGGATGCATTAGGCCCTCGGCAATCAGCCGCTCGACCGTCTGGCAGTTTATCTTAGACCAGATACTACCCTTTCGCCGTGGCGTGAATTTTTGGATATAACTTTCGTCATCCAGCTTGTTGGCTACGCTGTCTATCCAGCCATAGCGCAGCGCCACCACAACCGCCCCCTTCCAAGCGACCGACGGTATGCCGGTGTGCTTCTTGTACATATGTAGCCAGATACCGGGCGTGTCGGCATGGTGCGCTTCCAGCCAAGCTGCAAAGTCTTCGTCGGTCGCAAAAGCTATAATTGGCAGTCCGTTTTTCTCGGTGTGTTCCATAGGTACTTGTATTGTAACAATAATAAGTA
>Ga0114940_10000088_pt1 | contig 56590 bp, 47 predicted proteins | sample ColdCreekSource_FD_87195 | JGI IMG/M metagenome (GOLD analysis project Ga0114940, IMG submission 87195) | Groundwater microbial communities from Cold Creek, Nevada to study Microbial Dark Matter (Phase II) - Cold Creek Source | ecosystem: Environmental > Aquatic > Deep subsurface > Groundwater ...
ATGACATGAGTTTGTGCTGCACGCCGCTGCGGTACGGGGTGACCCGCAGCGCGAAACCCGGCTAGCCTTCCCCCACTGTCCAGTAAAGCTACTGACGTGCATACTCCGAAGGATCGAAGTGCCGCCGATGGCTGCACAGAGAAACGCAGTCGTATGTTTGTCAGGCTGGACGAAACCACTCGCTCATGACAGAGATCGCAAAATGTCGCTTCGTGATGTGGACCTGAATCTCCTCGTGACGCTCGAAGCCCTGCTGCGCGAGCGCAACGTGACACGTGCCGGGCAGGTCCTGGGCGCGAGCCAGCCAGCGATGAGCGCCGCGCTTGCGCGCCTGCGGGACATGTTCGGCGATCAGCTGTTGATGCGAGTCGGTCGCGAGTACCGCCTCACGCCACTGGCGCGCGATCTGATTGGTCCGCTCCAGGCGACGCTCGCATCGCTGGAAGCCACGCTCGAGCGACGCACCAGCTTCGACCCGCGCACGTCCTCGCGCGAGTTCAAGATCGCCGCATCGGACTACGCGTTCTCGGTGCTCGCACCGAAGCTGCTTTCACACTTCTCAGAGGTTGCGCCTTCGGTGCGGCTGCACCTGCGGGTCGCAGATGCTGCGTCAGCGCGCAAGCTCGCGAGCGGTCGGCTCGACTTGTCGATCCAGCCGTCGGGCGTGATGCCCAACTTCCCCGCTGAAACTTTGTTCAAAGACAGCTGGGTCTGTGCGGTGTGGAGCGGCAACAAGAACGTCTCAGACCCCATGACGCTGGAAGAGTGGTCGGCTTTGCCCCACGCCTGCTTCGCGTTTGGTCGCACCGGCATCGTGCTGATCGATCTGCTGCTCGGCCCGCTCGCCGAGATGCGCAAGCGCCAGGTGCTGTCGGAGAGCTTCCTCACGCTCCCGCTGATCCTACCCGGAACACGCTTGATGGCGATGCTGCCGACGCGCATCGGCGCGCTGTTCGCACGCAACGCCGACATTCGCCTGGTCAAGCCACCCAAGCCGGTGCCCTCGTTCTCCGAGGCGATGACCTGGAACGCGCTTTACGACAACGACCCCGCACACGTGTGGCTGCGCCAGCAGCTCAAGTTCGTAGCCGATCAGCTGGTAAGCACAGCCGTCACAGAGCCCAAGCGCTCCGCTGCGGTCTAGCTCTCAAAGACCCATACGGGTCGCAGCCCACAAGAGCAGCAGGACGATCGGAGCGAGCGCGAGCATCCACGGAACGCTCGTGACGAAGTACGGGTAGACGAGCAGCGCAATCCCGGCGACCGTGAACGAGCCGCGGTGTTGGCTGCGGCCATAGCGAAACAGCACGAAGCCGATGCAGCTGACGGCGAGCGAAGCGAGCAGGTAATCGGGCTCGAGATTCACGTGCTCACTTGTTGAGGCCGTCGGCGTCGATCTGATGGCCTACGATTTTGTATTGGGTGCTGCCTTCTTTTCGGAACAGGTAGAAGGTCTCGTCCGAGGGATGCTTCCCGTACGTGACTTCCACTCGATAGCGCAGGTAAGAGCCGGGGCCCGCGATTTGTTTGTAACTGCGGCCGGACGAGATGATCTCGTAGCTTCGGAAGGGGCCCAGCTTATCGACCACGGATGCGAGCGCGACCCGCCATTCGACGCGTGTGACTCCGCTGAAGAAAGTCTTGTCGTAGCCAGCGAGCGCGGCTTCGAATGTGCGGCGCTTCAGCGCGCCGAAATGTCGGTCGAGGCATTTTTCAGCGGCTTCTTCGTCCTTGGCGGACGCACAGCCCACGACGAACGCCGTGAGTGCAAGGCTCGCGACAAGGAATTGTCGGCGACGAAGCATGACAGCTGAATTATGCGCGTCTCGGCGACAGGTTGGGACTTATATCCAACAGCGCGATGTAAGCAGGCTGCCGGCGAGTGAGGAACGCTGCGGCGGCGCAGGACACTGGACGAGCCTGCGCATGACCATTGCTCCTAGCTGATCCGGGTTCCGCCGCTCGGAGCGGCAGACTCTGCGCCGGTCGAAACAATGTTTTGGCCGCTCCAAACAGGCCGTCGGAGCGAGCGAGTCGCAAAGTCCCGCTCGGAGGTAACTCATATGCTTGCATGCGATAGACGGTTGTCAGTGTTTGCGCTGGCGCTGGTGCTCGGAGGCTGCCCTTTCGAACGCGCCGACGCTCCAGTCACGATCGATTCCCCGCAGCCCAGAGCTGCAACCCACTCCGCGCTCGTGTCCATCCAGGACATCACGATCGCGAACCTTCCGCAGGCGGGACACGGGCTCACGGTCCAAGCGTTCTTTGCGCCGCTGCGCGCGCCGGACTTCAGCGAGCCTGTGTCAGGCACGCCGTTTGGCTGCCAAGCGAGCGCGTACAACCTGGACGACGAGCCGCCGCCCGCTCAAGAGGATCACGGAACGCTCGAAATCGCTGGCCTCCAAGGAGGCGCGATCCGCTGCGTGTTTCGCGAGGGTCGAGGCTACGTGTGCCCAACCGCGAGCGGCAGCGGCGCAGCACAGGTCCTGCCCGCGCAGGGCGTGACTCAGTACCAGTTGTCAGGTTTGTCGCTCACGGCGGCCGACGTGGGCCGCTACCTGCAGGTGAGCGGTGCGGCGGCGCCCGAAAACAACGGCGCGTTTGCGATCGTTGCAGCCGGCGACGGCAGCGTCGCGGTCGCGAACCCTCGCGGTGTCGCGGAAGCGTTCGATGCGACATACGCGGTGCTGGCTGGCGCCGGTCCCACGCCGAACGACTTGTACGATCCGTTTGTTGCAGACACTCAGGTCGAAGCTCGATTGTCGCCGGGGGGCGAAGCTGCATTCCAAGCGTTCGACGTGAAGATCGAGCCGGGTGACGAGCTGACGCTGGACGAAGCATCTGCACAGCAAATCAGCGCGATCGAGCCGACCGGCGAGCAGATCGAGCTCGGCTGCGATGGCGAGGGTGGACAGTGCGGAGATGCCGCCGTCAGCATCGTGCGGATCACGACGACCGACGGTGACACGACAGGCCTGTCAGCGACCGCGATGCCGCAGGCCAAGCATCGGATCGTCGAAGTGCAGTGCGCCTTCCCTGACACCGGACGCGTGCGCGTACCGGCGGCGGCCATGGCGCTGATTGCAGAGGCGCACCAGCGCTCGCCGATCACACGCATCCGCACGGCCTTTATGCGCGACGGCTATGCGCTCGCGAGTAATCGGGCGCCAAAGCCGCAGAGCTCAGCGATCATCGTGGCTGGGCACGGCATCCTCGGCTTCTCGAGCCCGGCGCGGCCCTGATTCGCCTGGCACCCTGTTCGCGGCGGGTTAGGCTGCCAGGTATGCCGCCTGCCGCGAACATCTGGGCGCCGACGATCGCTGCGAGCAATGCTCGGCGTGTGCAACGCTTCGGCTTGAGCCGCGGTGTCGAGCCCGCTCGCATCGGACTTGCGGGCGAGCTGCCGAGCGAGCGTGTGCCCGCGCGCCGCATGTTCGAGCTGTGGTCGCAGCTGGTAGCGGCACTCGATCCCGCGGCGCCGATCCAAGTCGCCGAGGCATCATCGCTCGAAGACCTGCAGCTGCTCGGCTTCACGCTCATCACCGCACCGACGGTGCGCGATGGCTTGGAGGCGTTCATGCGCTTCAGCCCGCTCTTGAGCGACGCGTTCGCTTGGCGGCTCGGCGGCAACGGTCGCGCACTCGAGATTCGCTGGCAGGTGCGCGTCGCTCGAGACCCTGGCGTGTGCGCATCCCTCGAGACCTCGATCGCGCAGGTGGTCAAGGGCATCCGCCAGCTCGCGGGCGACGACGTCGATCCGCTGCGGGTTTCTTTTGGTCATGCAGCGCCACGCAGGCTCGCCGCGCATCGCGCGTTCTTTCGCTGCCCTATCGAGTTCGAGGCAGGGGCAGGGCCCGGCGCGTACCGCGTGCTGTTTCCGCGGCATGTGCTCGAAGCGGTCCCTCGTCAAGCCAACGCTGCGCTCTGGAGCTATCTGTGCGCGCAAGCGGATCGCTCGGTGGCAACGCTGGGCCCGCAGCCCTTGGCTGCGCGCGTGCGTGGCGAGATCGCGGACAGCCTCGCTGCCGGCAACGTGCCGAGGTTGGGCGATCTGGCCGATCGCCTGGGCACGAGCGAGCGCAGCCTGCGGCGGCAGCTCGCGGCCGACGCCATCAGCTTCCGCAAGCTGCTCGACGATCAGCGCCGCGAGCGTGCACAGGAGCTACTGTCCGCACCCGACGCGTCGGTGACACGCATCGCGCTCGATCTCGGCTTCGCAGACAGCAGCGCGCTCACGCACGCCTGCCAACGCTGGTTCGCCTGCCCACCGGGCGAGCTCAAGCGTAAGCCGCACTGACGTTATTCGATAGCCCGCGGAGGCACGGACCGCAGTCGCGCTATCAGCCCTTGCTGCTCGAGCGCTGTCATCTCGAAAGTGTGAAACTCGCCAAAGATGCAGTCGGGCATCGACATTGCAGTCAGATGCGGGCTGATGAAGGTTCCACCTGCTGGCTTCGAGCCGGTCAGCATGATGCTCAGCAAATCCTCATCGGAATAACCGGCTGTCTGCGACGGCGTATATTCGGCGGAGGTCTCATCGCTGTTGTTGTGACAGCTCACGCAAGCGGCTGCTGTGGGCACTTCGATCGTGTAGGGCAGACCGCACGTGCCCTCGCCTGCTGAGGCGAGTGGGAAGTTTCCCCACGATGCGGGCACGCCACTCTGGTAGCGAGCGTCACCGATGCTCCAGATGTTCGGATCCGCCTGCGCGACAATGATTTTGGCCGTGCCACTCACGGTCACGCCACCCACCGTCTCGGCGATCACCTCGACCTCAGTCGTCCCAGCTTGTTTGGTCGTCAGCTTGACTGCACCGGGCAGCTTAGGGAACGCTGACGCGGAAAAGAACGCAGGATCGAAGCGCCAGCGCAGCGTGCCATCCCGCACCGGATCACTGGCCAGCGAGTCGACGCGGGCGCTCGGCACGTTCGGAGTGACTGAGAACTCATGCACACCGTCGAATGCGGAGTACATCAGCGGGTGCTCGATCAGTCTCACGTAGTCGATGGCCACGTCGACAGGCGCTGCATCGGAAGCACAACCTCCCAACGCACCCGCGAGCAGGGCGACACGAAGATAGCGAGACATCTTGCACGCCATTGTCCTTCGTTGCTGTGAGCGGCGCTAGAGCGCTCGCGTCCCGCAACCGTCCCAACCAAGGCGACCGACGATCCCTAACCCGTGGCGGTCCTACGACTTGGCTCTGAGGCGTTCGGCGAGCAGCGGCAGCCACTCGTCGGCGCGGGCGGCGAGTGCTTCGGGTAGCTCGATCTGGAGCTTGCCGTTTTTGCGGCGGTGGATGCCGATGCCCAGGCTTTCGAGGCTGGGTGGTGCTGCTGGGACTTCTTCCGCTGCCGCGAGCTGCGGGAGCGGCAGCTCGCTCGCGTCGCCGTCGAGCTCGGCGCCGCCATCGGCGACAAAACCTGCCGGCAGTGGATCGACCAAGTGCTTCACACTCTCGACGAAACCCGCTTGGCCCTCGAACGCGACTTCGTCGCTCGTGCCGTCGAACAGCGTGGAAAACAGCGCTTGCTTCTGCTCGAGCAGCTTCGCGATCCGGCCCTCGATGCCATCCTCGCTGACGAGGTTGTACACGTCGATCGGCTGGGTCTGTCCGAGCCGGTGCACACGCGCGATGCGCTGCTCGAGCACCGCGGGATTCCACGGCAGCTCTAAGTTGATGACGCAGCTGGCGGCGCGCTGCAGGTTCAGCCCCACCGAGCCCGCGTCGCTCGAGAACAGCACACACGCGGTGGCATCTTCGTGGAACTCGTCGATCGCCTGCTCGCGCGCGCGCAGCGACTCCGCGCCGGTGAAGAACAGCGCGCGCAGGCCTGCTTCGGCGAGCACATCGCGCACCGCCCACTCGGAGAAGGTCAGCAGCTTGCGCCACTGGCTGAACACGACCACCTTGCGCCGCTGCTCCAGCACCAGCTGCTCGATCAAGCCGCGCAGCACCGAGAGCTTGGGCGAGAACAAGCTGTCCAGCAGTGCCGCCGTCGGCGGCGCGTGCTCGCAGCGCGGCCAATCCACGTCGAAGCGCAGCTGCGCCATGCCGTTGCAGATCATCCGCTGCGTGGTCAAGAGCTGCATCAGGCGCACCAGCTCACCAGAACCAAAGCCGCGGCGCTCGGCACGCGCGCTGAGCTCTGCGATCGGCTGGCTCAGCTCATCGTGCGCGCTGCGCTGAACCTCGGTCATCTCGACCGGAACACGCGTGTCGGTCCGCTCTGGCAGCTGATCGAGCACCGTGCTGCGCGTGCGCCGCAACATCGCCGAGCTGAGCCGCGCGCGCAGCACATCCAGGTTGCGCGCGCCCGCAGCCACAACCTTGTCCACCTTGTCGCCCGGTTGTGTCAGCGTGTGAAACGGCACGAGCCGCCACTTGGGCTCGAGCGCGAGGTCATCGACGAAGTCCATGATCGACGCCAGCTCATCGAACCGGTTCTCCATGGGCGTGCCCGTGAGCACGAGGCGATACGCAGGTGCCAGTGACTTCACGTACGCCGCAGACTTGGTCGCCCAGTTCTTGATGCGCTGCGCTTCGTCGAGCACCACGAGCTCCGGCGCGTAGCTCTGGACATGCTCCAGATCGCGCAGCAGCTGCTCATAGCCGACGACGAGCGCGCCGCGGCGCGTGGTGCGGTACAAGCGCTTCCGCTCTTTGGGTGTGCCTTCGACCAGCCACAGCGGCACATCCGTCGTGCTCTGCCACTCGCGCTTCCACTGCGACTTGAGTGGCGTCGGCACGATCAACAGCACGCGCGTAACGCAACCCGCGGCGACCAACGCATGACTCGCGGCGATGGCTTGCGTGGTCTTGCCCAAGCCCATGTCGTCGGCGAGCAAGAGCCGTCCGCGCTCCAGGAAGCGCTGCACACCCTCGCGCTGATACGGATAGAGCTGGCGCTTGCACTCGCTGAGACTCGCGTCTGCCGCTGCCAGCTGCGGTACGAGCGCGCTTTGTTGCTCTATGCGCTTGCGCTCTTCGGCGAGCAAGGTGTGCACGGCCGGCTCAGCCCGCAACCCTGTGTCGCTGAGCACGCGCTGCAGCTGCACCAGCAGCTCACCGCGCGCGGACAGCTCCGCGAGCGCGCCCGTCGGCAGTCGGCCATCTTGAAAGACTCCGCCGCTCTGGGCTGCAGGCGTGCAGCGCAAGCGCAGCAAGCGGTCGAAGGGCCCGGCCAGCGGCTGCGCGTAATCCCAGCGCACATGCAGATCAGGCAGGCTCTGCAGCGCGGGCTGCTTCTGCACCAACTCGCCGCGCTGTTCCAGCAGCTCCAAGACCACTAAACCATGCTTACATAATCCTAACGAGCTACGAACAAAGTCCGGACATCCGCAGCTCGTCATCAACGGATCCAGCTGATAAAGCGCGGTTTCATAGGGACGCGTGTGACCGCTCGCGCCCTTGGATTGCCCCGAAGTTCGGTAACTTCCAAACACTCCGCTCGCAGGACGCTCAGCCACGTGCAATGCATCACGCTGCGCAAAGCCGTAACGACGCACGAGCGCATCGAAACCCGCTTTGAGCACAGACCAATCTCCACCCGCCTGACTCTGGAGAACATGTCGCGCGATGCGCTCGGGTGCGATGCGACCGAAGCGCCCGCGCGCGAGGCCTGTCAGAATTCTTGCTGCTTCGAGATCGCTGCTGACCGCGGCATCTGCCATAAGGCCTGGGTATCATGTAGCGTCCCGCTCGTCACCCAAGCCGTGGCGGTCCGCTTTGTTCACGATCGCCTCACACGATGCCTCTAGATGCCTCTACAGGAGAATGCATGCGGTTAACCTCTGTCCGTATCCCCCCCTTGCCCGAAGCTGAATGGAATGACGAAGTCCGCGAGCTTCTCCCGAAGGGCCGTCAACCGCTCAACATCTTCACCACGTTGGTGCGCCACCCGGGGCTGTTCAAGCGCTGGTCGGTGTTTGGGGGGCACATCCTGTCGAAGTCCACGCTCGCAGCGCGCGATCGCGAGCTCTTGATCCTGCGCACCGGTTACCGCTGCCGTTCGCCGTACGAGTTTCATCAGCACACGCGCATCGGTCTCGACTGCGGGGTGACGGCCGAGGAGATCGAGCGCTTGCAGCAGCCGTCCTTCGCCGGTTGGAGTGAGCACGACGAGCAGCTCCTGCGTGCGGCCGACGAGCTGCACGATGACTACATGATCAGCGAAGCGACTTGGCAGAAGCTGAAAGGCGCTTTGAATGAGAAGCAGCTGTTCGATCTGATCTTCACGGTCGGGCAGTACACGTTGGTGTCGATGTTCCTGAATACGGTCGGCGTGCAGGTCGAGACATGAGATTACGCGATAAAGTAGCCATCATCGTAGGTGGCGGTCAGGTGCCAGGCGAAGGCCTCGGCAACGGCCGCGCTGCAAGCATCTTGTTCGCACGCGAGGGCGCCAAGGTCGTCGTCGTCGATCGCAACATCGAGTCCGCGCAAGAGACCGTCGCGCTGGTCGAAAAGGAAGGCGGCGTAGCGTTCGCCGTGCGCGCCGACATCACGGTGGACGCCGACTGCAAAGCGCTCGCCGAAGCTGCCGTCGCGCGCTTCAAGCGCATCGACATCCTGCACAACAACGTCGGCATCGGCACGGGCGACTCCGGCCCGACCAAGATCACCGACGAAGCTTGGGACCGCATCTTCGACGTGAACGTCAAAGGCGCGATGCACACCGTGCGTCACGCGTTGCCGGTGATGCGCACGCAAGGCTCGGGTGTGATCTTGAACGTGTCGTCGATCGCGTCGGTGTGCTCGACCAACCTGCTCGCCTACAAGAGCTCGAAGGCCGCGCTGAATGCGTTCACGCACAGCATCGCGCTCACCAACGCGAAGCACGGCATCCGCGCGAACAACATCCTGCCCGGCTTGATGAACACGCCGATGGCGATCGAGGGCATCTCGCAGGGCCGCGGCATCGACCGCAATCAGCTGATCGACGCGCGCAACGCGATGGTGCCATTGAAAGGCGGCATGGGCACGGCGTGGGACGTGGCACACGCCGCGCTCTTCCTGGCCTCCGACGAAGCACGCTTCATCACCGGCATCAACCTACCGGTCGACGGCGGTCAGAGCGCGCGCATCGGCTGAGCCTTGCGTGTTGAAGAAGCCGCTCTCGGTGACGTTCTCTTTCTGAGCGTACCCCGGCAGCGGCTTCGACAATTCCGCCCAGTCGATGTCGCCGTCGCTCGGCAACGCAGCGAATTGCATCAGGCCCAGCTCGTCGTACTTGGCATGCACGGACTCGGGCAACAGGCCCACCTTGTTGAGGTTGGGCATGATGCGCGTGAACAACAGGTTCCGGAACGTGTCCATCTGGCCCGCAGCCAAGAAACGGCGCCGACCTTCTTCCGGGTCCCAGCCGTAGTGCTCGAACACATCGGTCGGCACGATGCGCTCGCGCATCACGCGGCAAGCTTCGAACGCGAACAGCGCGCGATCTTCGATCTCTTTGGGCGTGAGCGTCTGCACGAACTCTTCCATGTACGCGACGCCAAACGCCACGTGGCGCGCTTCATCGCGTAGCACGAGCTCTAACAGATCGCGCAGCACAGGATCGGACGTGGTGACCTTTTGCACGTTGAACGCGGCGAGCGCGAGCGACTCGATGATCAGCTGCATGCCGATGAACTTGAGATCCCAGCGCGGGTCCGTGAGGATCTTGTCGAGCAGCGCCTTGAGGTGCCGATTCACCGGATACATAAAGCCCATGCGCTCGGTCAGATAGCGCGCGAACACTTCGACGTGGCGCGCTTCATCGAAGGTCTGCGAGCCCGCGTACAGCTTGCCGTCGTACGTCGGCGCGCAGCTCACGAGCTGCGATGCCACGAGCAGCGCACCCTGCTCGCCATGCAGAAACTGTGAGACCGTCCAAACTGTTTGGTGCCAACCAAAGGTGTTGCGCTCACGCTCGGACAGCGCAGCAAATGGCGCCCAGTCGAGGTACGGGTTTTCGGCCGTGGCGAGGATCGGCGTATCGTCACGCTTGGTAGGTTGCTTCCAATCGACATCGAAGTCCGCGTTCCAGTTGCGCTCTTTGCCGAGCCGGTACAACTTGCGCAGCTTCTTATCGGCCTCGCTGTAGTTCCAGGTGTACGCGCCGGTCAGCGGCGTCTGAAAGATCTCCGCGATCTGATCGACGTCTTGCAGCGTAAGGTTTGCGCTCAAATCGTTTTCGGGACCAGTGCGGACCACGGTCTTCGGGGCACCCTCTACAAACTTGATCATTCGCTACCTTCTTTCAGTCGATTTGTTTGATGCGCTGTACGATCGCGTCCTCTAACACCTGCAGCACGAGCTCCGTGTGGCGCTTGTCCGCAGTCACACCTTCTTGCATGCGCAAGCCCACGAACGCGACGCGAATGGTCTCGACCAGACGCTCCGCATCACTCGGACGCAGCGCGGGAAAGAGCTTGCGAGCAGCGTCGAGCGCGAAGCTCCGGCTGCGCTCCGCCACGCTGCGTAGCTGATCACGCAGCATGGCATCCGTGCGTGCCGCCACGCTGAGCTCCAAGACCGCGACGTAGTGCGGGTGCTGAAACAGCGCGTAGAGCTCGTGCAGGCCTGCGCGCACGCGCTGGCGCTCATTCTTACGCGTCGGACTCGCAGCAAACGCCGGCACGTAATGCTCGCCCAGCTGATCGCACAGCCAATCCACCGCGCCGATCAGCAGCGCGGATTTGTTCGGAAAATGATGCAGACGCGCCCCGCGCGAGACACCCGCACGCCGCTCCACTTCGAGCGTGGTGGTGGCCGAGTAGCCGAGCTCGCTCAAGCTCGCGAGCGTCGCTTCTAGCAGCACGGTCCGCGTGTGCGTGCGCCGTTCAGCTTGAGTCCGACGCACGCGTGTCTGAGTCAGAGCCATGTGCGTACGGTAGACCTCGTCAAACAAACCGTCAAACCGGTCTGTTTGTTTGACGGCTTTTGACGACACGCTGACGCGGGATATCCCTTCCTGCGCCAGCTTGGGACTGGGTCTGCAGCCCACACCGAGAGCGCTCGTAACCGTCGACGTAACCGGAGAGCTCATTCGGTTACGTCGACGGTTACGGTTGCGGTTACGAGGGAGGAGGTGGGTACACCTGCCGCGCCTCCCTAGCGAAATGCGGTCATCACCAACCTGCCTCTTCCGAGCTTCGAGGTTTGCTCCTTAGGATGAGGTGCCAGTCGACGAGCGCCCCCGAAAGAGCTCGTCGCGCACAACACAGCCCACGCAAGTGAGAGCTCATTCCATGTGTATTGCCTATCGGATCTGGACCTGTTTCTGCAGCATCGCTTGCGCGACAGCGCTCGCGCAGCCGGCAGCGGCACAGACCTGGTCACTCGGTCGCAGCCGTCCTTCCTTGTTCGAGATCATCGCTGTCGACCCCGTCTCGGAGCCACTGTGGCCGTTCGGCAACGAAGACCTCGCAGGCGACGGTCAAGTCACGACCACAGATACAGAAGCAAGCATCGATCTCCGCAGCGTCTACGCCGATGCGCGCAGCGGCCGCTTATGGCTGCGCGCGTACGTCGCGGCCAAGCGCCCCGACGCCAGCGCCACGGCATTCACGGGGTTCTTCATCGACACCGATCAGAACGCAGCCACTGGCGGCAAGGCAGAGGCACTCGCTGACGCACCGGGCAAAGATGCTTCGCGCGGCGGCTATGAGATCGCGCTGGTCGTGAAGCCCGATGGCACGTTGCTCGGCATGTACCAGTGGAACCCCACAGACCGGATCTGGGCGGACCGCCTGCGACCCGAGCAGGTCGCGGACGTAGAGCGCGGCGTGGCACGAGATCCACTGCGCTTACTCGGTGACGATCGCGTGTACGCGCAAGTCAGCGTCGAGCTCGCAGAGCTGAAGCTGGACGAGCGCTGCCTCGCCAACATCTTCGTGCGCACTTGGAACGATCAGCCGAAAGAGCTCGCCTACAACGATTGGGTGAGCTCCTTTGCTATGGCCTGTCGCGCACGCCTGAATGAATTCGGCGACCCTGAGGTCCTGCGCAGCGACCGCTGCGATTCCGACGACAGCTGTCCCGGCGACGGAGTGTGCCGCGACGGCATTTGCCTGTTCAGCTACGAGTGCAACAGCCAAGCGTCGTGCCAGGCTGACCAGCGCTGCACCAACAATGTGTGCGTGCACTTCAGAGAAGACAGCTGCGGCTCGACCGCTCAGTGCAACGGGCTGGTCTGCGATCAAGCACGCTGCGAGGTCTGCTCGGAGACCGGCGCGCGCGCTTGCACGGGCGATGGCGTGTGTGCCCCGGACGGCCGCTGCCTTTCGCCTTCTGCCGCTTACAGCGGCGACGACCCAGACTCCATCGCCCTCGCGAGCGGCGAGCGCGTGCAAGGTGGAGCCCTCAGCTGCAGCCTGACTCAGGCAGCTGGAGGCGCTCCGACTTGTTTGTGGCTCCTACTCCTACCGATCGCGGGGCGATGGACAGATCGCCGACGGCGGCGGCTGCGCTCGAAGCATGGAGGTGCGCGATGAGCACCTCCATGCTCCGAGCCAGCATCCTGATGCTGCTGATGTTAGTCGCCGCGCGTACCCGCGCCGACGACATCGACGTGCAGCGCTTCATCCCGCACGCGACCAGCGGCGGCTTCCTGCAAACGGAGACCACGCAGACGCGCTACGCGATCGATCCGTTCAGCATGGGCGTGTGGCTCTCGTACGCGCATCAACCGCTGGTGATCGCGCGTGATGGCGATGTGCGCCGCAAGCTCGTAGGCGCGCAGCTCGGCTTGGACCTCACCGCCGCGTACGCATTCGCCAACTGGTTCGAGCTCGGCGTGCATGCGCCGCTCGTGTATCTATCGGGCAGCGATCTCTCGACCGTTGCCCTGGGCGATCTGCGCGTTTTGCCGAAGTTCACGATCCTGCGCGATGATCGCGATGGCATCGGCTTCGGTGTCTTGGTCGACGCGCGACTGCCTACGCACACCTCTGAATTCAGCGGCGGCGCACGCAACATCGCAGGTGCGCTACGCTTGCTCCTAGACCATCGCTTCGGCCTATCCGGTTTCCGGCTCGGCCTGGACGTGGGTGTGCTTGCGCGCGAACAGACGCGCTACAGCAATGTGACCGCAGGCAGCGAACTTCAGGCCGGCCTCGGCCTCGGTTACCGCTTCGATAGTGGCCGGTCACCCGTGGAGATCGTGTTCGACATCCGCAGCGCGCTCGGGCTCGCACAGCTCGACGCCGAAGAGACCAGCCTTGAAGCTATGGGCGGCGTGCTCGCGAATCTCGCTCCGGAGTGGAAGCTCCACGCTGCAGCAGGCATGGGCATCCTCGAAGGCTTTGGTGTGCCAACATTCCGCGTGATCACCGGCATCCGCTGGGAGCCCTCCCCGCGCGATCCGGATCGTGATGGATTGAAGAACAGTGATTCGCTGCAAGCAAAGCAACGCGAAGAGTTTGACCCCAACGCTGCACAATCCACGCAGCCCGAGCCGGAGAGCCCAGGCGCAGTCTCGAACGTCGACGCAGTGGATGACGCCGAGCGCGCGCAAGCGATCCGCGAAGGCTACGACGCTTGCCCAGGCTTGCCAGAAGACTTCGACGGCGATGAAGATGACGACGGTTGCCCCGAAGGCGACGAGGACAGCGACGGTGTGCTCGACTACCTCGACCGCTGCCCGAGCGAAGACGAAACCATCAACGGCTTCCAAGACGACGACGGTTGTCCGGATGAAGGCCCTGCCCAAATCGTGGTCGAAGACGGCCGCATCCAGATCCTGGAGACGATCCGCTTCAAGCCGAATTCTTCGGAGCTGGAGACGGGCTCGTACCCAGTCATCGACCAGATCGCGCTCGCCTTGCGCAAGCACCGTGAGCTCACACACGTGGAGATCGGTGGTCACACGGACAGCACCGGAACGCGCGAGCTCAATGTGAAATTGTCGCGTGCTCGCGCCCGCTCCGTGCGCCAGTACATCCTGGCGCGCGGCATCGAGCCTGGTCGCTTGACAGCGACCGGTTACGGCCCCGACAAGCCGATCGGTGACAACAACACCGACGAAGGCCGCGCGCAAAACCGACGTGTCGAGTTCATCACCAAGTAACGGACTGCCAGCGAATATCAAGTAACCGTATATTCGAGGCATCTGCCCCGATGGCGCACGTGTGATCTGCTAGCATCCGCTGCATGATCAACAAAGTGTTAGCGTCGGCGGCGGACGCGCTGAAAGATGTGCACGACGGCGCCACGGTGATGATCGGAGGCTTCGGCACGGCTGGCCTGCCCAATGAGCTGATCGAGGCACTGATCGCGCAGGGCGCGCGCGAGCTCACGATCGTCAACAACAACGCGGGCAACGGTGACACGGGGCTCGCTGCGCTTCTCGGCAAAGGCCGCGTGCGCAAGATCATCTGCAGCTTTCCGCGGCAGGCCGACTCTTGGCACTTCGACAAGCTCTACCGCGAAGGCAAGCTCGAGCTGGAGCTTGTGCCGCAAGGCAACTTGGCGGAGCGCATTCGCGCCGCGGGTGCGGGCATCGGCGGTTTCTTCACGCCCACCGGTTACGGCACCGAGCTCGCGAAAGGCAAAGAGACGCGCATCATCGCTGGCAGAGGTTACGTGCTGGAATCACCGATCCACGCGGACTTCGCGCTGATCAAAGCCGAACGCGGCGATCGCTGGGGTAACCTCACCTACCGCATGACTGCGCGCAACTTTGGGCCGATCATGGCGAGCGCGGCGAAGGTCACGATCGCCACGGTGCACGAGCTCGCGGAGCTCGGAGCGCTCGATCCGGAAGCCGTCGTGACGCCCGGTCTCTTTGTGCAGCGCATCGTGAAAGTAGAGCGCACGCGCACCGGCGCGGGTGGATTCAAAGCTTCTGCGTAAGGGATCGACCATGAGCAAATGGACGAAAGACGACATCGCACGGCGCGTCGCGCGTGACATCGAAGACGGCATGGTCGTGAACCTCGGCATCGGCATGCCTACGCTCGTCGCCAATCATCTCGGCGCGGATCGCGAAGTGATGATGCACAGCGAAAACGGTGTGCTTGGCTTCGGTCCTGCGCCGGCAAAAGGCGCCGAAGACTACGACTTGATCAACGCGGGCAAACAACCAGTCACCCTGCTCCCTGGCGGCTGCTTCTTTCATCACGCGGACAGCTTCGCGATGATGCGTGGCGGGCACTTGGACGTGTGCGTGCTCGGAGCGTTTCAAGTCGCCGGCAACGGCGATCTCGCGAACTGGCATACAGGTGCGCCGGATGCGATTCCCGCGGTAGGCGGCGCGATGGATCTCGCGATCGGCGCGCGCCGCACGTGGGTGATGATGGAGCACACGACCAAGACTGGAGAGCCTAAGATCGTGGAGCAGTGCAGCTATCCGATCACCGGGCTCGCGTGCGTGAGTCGCGTGTATACCGACCTGGCGGTGATCGATCTCACGCGCGAGGGTGCGAGGGTGGTCGATCTTGTAGAGGGGCTGAGCATCGAGGCGTTGCAAGAACGCACGGGCATTCAGTTGCAGCGCGGCGTCTGAGTCTAGGACTCAGTGTTGTGATTCGGGCTCGGGCTCGGATGCTCTTTCTGCAAGGGTTCGCCTGTTGATGGCATGAGGACTGCTGCGCGCATTCTGTGTTCGCTCGAGCGTGGCAGTTCTTGATTATGCCATCACGAAGCCAGCACAACCGATGCGCGATCGCAGCCATTGGCGTCGATTCACGTTGGATCGTGCGCTTTTTCATACGGCCGCGCAGCGATCTTCGCGCCTGCAGCACAGCGCATAAGCAACCCCGATTGTGTCGATTCGTCGTGCGGAAACGCGCCACAGCGATAGGGCGTTTTCTTCGACGATCGGTCAAACAATCTGACCCGATTGTGGCCGTTGAGCGACCTTTATGATGTTTGAAGACTTCGCATGGCTGCGCGGGAGAGTGAGATGAGCAATACGCATCTGACAATTGGGTTCTGTAGCATCGTCCTGGTAGGCGGGTGCTCAGCGGCCCCAGTGATGCAGGAACAGCAATCGGTCCTCGGAGCGGGGACAGGTGCTGTGCCAACGCAGCCTGCTGGTGCTGGACAAACAGCGGCGGCGCCTGCTGCTGGGAGCGGCAGCGCGGCTGTCGCAAAACCGACGACTGGCAACAGTGCAGCCGGCGGAGCGAGCGTCGCGACGGGCGGGCCTGGAGCTGCCGGTCAGACCGCTAGCGCTGCTGCAGGTGCGAGCGCGGCCGGTGCGAGCGCTGCCGCTGGCGCGGGCGCAGCTGGTGCAGGTGCCGTCACGGGCACAGGCGCAGACGCTGGAGATGCAGATGGCGACGGTACGCCGAACGCCACCGACAACTGCCCAGCGGTCCCGAATCCCGATCAGGCGGATGCGGATGAGAACGGCGAAGGCGACGCGTGCGCATGCGAAAATCCGCCCGTCGTGTGCGAGGGCGGCATGGCCGGACCCTATCCTTGCGACGGCATCGACATGATGGCCCGCGTGCCGCTGAACGACGTCATGGCGCGTTCCGGCGCTTCGATCTGGGGCGCGACCGAGTCCAAGGGCAAGCGCGAGATCGCTATCATGGCCTTGAACACCGGCACAGCGTTCGTCGACGTATCGAAGCCGCGCTGCCCGACCGTCCTGGGCATCCTGCCCACCGCGACGCAGGCCTCAGCCTGGCGTGAGGCGCGTGCGCTGGGTGACTACGCGGTGGTCGTGTCTGAAGCGCAGAATCACGGGCTTCAGGTTTTCGACATGAAGAAGCTGGGTAATACAGCGAGCACAGCGAATCTAACCGCTGACGTCACCTACAAAGGTGACTCCAGCGCAATGGTTGGCAACGCGCACAATGTTTTCGCGCTGACGGAAACCAACATGGTTTACCTCGTCGGCTCGCGCACGTGTGATGGCGGCTTGCACATGGTCGACTTCAAGGACCCCATGAATCCGAAGTTCGCCGGTTGCGGAACGATGGGTCTGTACGCGCACGACGTGACCTGCATCGTCTACAACGGTCCGGACACGGATCATAAGGGCAAAGAAATCTGCGTGACCTACGACGGTGAGGACACATCCTTCACGGTCACCGACGTCACTGACAAGAAGGCGCCCAAGAAGCTCTCGAGTCTGAAATACGAGAGCGGTGCGTACAGCCACCAAGGCTGGTTCACCGAAGATCACAAGACCATGCTCTTGGCGGACGAGCTGGATGAAACCAACCTGCGCCGCAAGACCAGCACGTACGTGTTCGACATGACCGATCTCGACGCGCCCAAGGCGCAGCCGAAGTTCGAGTGGGGCTCGGACGCGACCGAGCACAACGTCTACATCAAGGGCCCGCGCGCGTACTTCGCGAACTACACCGAAGGTCTGCGCCTGCTCGATGTCACGCAAGCGCCGACGCTCAAAGAGGTCGCGTTCTTCGACACCAACCCGATGAGCTCGTCGGTGCAGATGAGCGGCGCATGGGGTGTGTTCCCGTACTTTCCGAGCGGCACGGTCGTCGTCGGTGACATGGTCAGTGGACTGTTCGTGCTCAAAGTGCAGCCCGGTGCGCTCGGCACGCCTGCCGCGAACTGAGCAGAGAGCTCTAACAACCAGCAAAGCCAGCGGGCGCTACGCTCGCTGGCTTTTTGCTTTCTACAGCGACCCCGTCAGCGACGAGCTAGCCACAGCGCCGCGCGATAAGCCAACGTTCGAGACATCATAGCTTGGGAAAAACCGGCACAACGTGGGCCGGCCGCCACCACGGGCAGCGAGACTCGGTGTGTACCGGCCCATCAGCGTGCGGCGATCGGCCCGCCAGCGCTGCGCGCCTGGGCCAGCGACTCGAGCGCGCTGACAAGCTGATGGCGAGCTGACAACGCATAGACAGTGGGTCCATCTCCATCGCCAGCCTGCCGTCGCCGAACGCGCGCTTGAGTGCGATGCGTACCAGGTCTTCGGGTTCCGCTCGATCCGCTCGTACGCGACCGGCGGTCGCAGCGCGTAACGCAGCACCCCTTTCGCGGCCTGTAGGGTCGAGGGCACGAGGTGCGTGCGTTTTCCGAGGGCACTGTGTGCGGCAGCCGTCCGTACTGTGGCGGACGCTAGGTGCGACCGTCAGCACAGCGCTGTTTGGAATAAGGACACTCGTATGCGATCCCAACGATTCATCGTCGTCTTTGCGGCCCTTGCCATGGCAGCCTGCCAGGAGGATGCCACACCGGAAAAATGCGATTCGGGTGCTACGAGCACAACGGATTCTGACTCCGGACCATGCGCCCGCGTGAACTGCGGACCTGGCTACCGTGGAACAGCAACGTGCGTGGCAGGATCGTGGGAGGAATGTACATGCTACTCCGAGCACAGCGGAACAGCAGCTGGCAGCGGCGGGACAGGAGGGCGCCGTAGCGAACGCACTGCAAACAACCTGCGCGGCGGCATGGGAGGCAGTGGGGGACGCGGAGGTACGGGCGTCCGAGTCGATGACGCCGACGCAGGGCCAATACCACCGGCAGACGCCGCAGCTCCAGGAGCCGCGGTGCTCGAGACTGTTACGTTCGAGGACTTCGGCGACGATCCGGTGCCGCTATTGTGCTTCACAGGTGGTTTCGCAACCTTTAGGATCGAGTACGCGATCAAATCGTTCGATCTGAGTGTCGAGATGCGCCGAAATCCCGACCACTGGCGACAGTGGGTCCGTACGCCCGAAGGGATCGAGTACACCAACGAAGACGGCCAGAAGCTGGTGCAACACAGCAACGTGGAACGCAGGGCCCTCCCAGATGGAACTCGCTTCAGCGGGAAATACTTAGACTACAGCGAAACCGCAGCGGCAGGTTTGGCGATCCTCAATTGGACGTTCTTCGACTTCCGCAGCGATGGAACCTTCTCCACCTGCTCTGCCTCTCAGGTCGCGGGCGCATCGATTGGTGTCTCCAACGATGAAGAACCAAGACGCGATGGCCACTATGAGATCGCAGACTACGGGATCACGCTCTCGTATAGCGACAACAAAGTCGAGTCGAACCCGTTCTTCTTCAGCACACAGGCGACGAAAGGTCTATGGATGGGCGCAAAGACTGAATCTGGCATGAGAAGCCGCTACTTCTATGTCTACGATGAGTCAAAACATCGCAACTGCTTTGACTGAATTGCCACCGCAGCTACCAGCGGCACGCGTTCGATGCCGCTGCGCATCGTCTCCCACTGAGGGTGCGCGGCACTACCGGTAAGCTTCGGGCACCTCGGTCTGGCGATCGAGGTGCCCACACTCGAGCTCGTTCAAAACAGCTCGCAGAGATAGACCGTCGGTACTTCAGCGACTATTTCGAACTCGGTGTGTGCGCTGACGAAGAACGAGCCTCCCACGAGACAATGCTTGAAATGGAGCTCGCTGCCACAACGCACTTGCAGCTCGCCGCGCAACACGGTCATGCGTTCCGAACGCTCGATCTGAAAGCGATACGCTCCGATGGCGATGAATCCGGCGCGAACGCTTCGGCCATCAATCTCGACGCCGATGCTCTGAATCTTTCCAGAGTGAAAGCTGTGGTGGGTGAGCATGGTTTTTCTGGTCTCGTGCAGCGGCTGAGCACTATTTTTGAACTGGCAGCCGAGTTGCTACCTTCCGAACCGCAGCGACCAAATCACTCCGATCGCGCGGCGTCAGGTTCGCTGACAGCGATATGTCGACCGTACGCTGGAGTGTCGCCGCCGTGCGCGGCAGCATACGTTTGGCTTGTGCGGCGTCTCCGAAACAGAAGCGCCAGTTCCAGAAGGCGCGCGCGTTTCGCTCCTGTGCAGCGCCGATGTTGCGCGCAGCGATGCCTTCCGCGCGCAGCGCATCTGCAAAAGCCGCAGCAGCCATCGGCGACGGGTCGAGCACACGAAACAGCAGCGACTCCCCCAGTACAGCGTCCTCCGCCACGGGACGACGCAACGCGATCCGCGCAATACCATCCAACGCCACCGTCACTTCTTGATAGTTGCGCCGATGCAGCGCGACGCGCTGATCCAGCCGGGTCAACATCGACCTCGCCATGGCACCGCGGATCTCATCCATGCGCCAACCGAAGATCGGATAGTCCTGATCACTGACCGACTCCGGCGGCTGCTCGGCGCCGAAATGCCGAGCCATCCGACTTTCGTACGCTCCGGAATAAACCACCGCGCGCGCAAACAGCTCCGAACAGGAAGTGATCAAGAAGCCGCCCTCACCCGTGTTGATCGACTTGTCAGACTGCGTCGAAAACGCGCTGGCGACGCCGAGGGTCCCAAGCAATCTACCCCGCAACCTCGCGCCGAGGCCGGGAACCGCATCCTCGATCACCGGAATACCGAGCGGATCAGTCAAACGGCGAACGGCATCTACGTCCGCAGCGAAACCACGCATGTGCACCACCACCACCGCGCCCACTTCCGGCGTGAGCTTGCGACGTAAATCCAGGAGATCGAGGTGCAGCTCATCGTCACAGTCCACGAATTCTGGCGTCAGACCGGCGAGTCGAATCGCCGACGGTGTGGCCGCGAACGTAAAGGCGGGGCACAACACACGCGTCGTCGGAGTCAAGCCGAGCGCGAGCAGCGCTAAGCTCAACGCCGTCGTACCACTCGTGCATGCGAGCGCGTGCGGAGCGTCGAAGTAGCGACAAAGCTGTGCCTCGAAGCGTCCGACATCGGTCGCAGGGAGTGCGCGGGCATCGTAGCGGAAGTAGCGGCGAGCGCGAATGGCTGCGATACCTGCATCTTCGTCCGCTGTGTTGATGTAGGCATCACCTATCTCATAGGTCGGCCATGCCTCTACACGGACCGGCGAGCCGCCGTCCCTGGCCAAACGCGCATGACTTCCGCTGTCTGCGATTTGTCCCACCTCGCTGCGGCGCGGCTCGCAGTTCGCCGTTGTCGCCGTTTGGTCGCCTTTACGCATGTGCAGTCCCTCGTCCATGCAGTCCTCCAAGGTGTCGCCCTGTACCCGTACGGACGGCTGGCGAGGCTGCCGGAGCCCTAAGTTGCTGGATCCCCGGCAAAGGCGCGCTAAACACCGCGTCAGCGCATGGGCTCGAACCGAGTCGAACGACTCAACCTCCGGGCAAAAAGAATTCGACGCCGGTTGGGTCGGTTTCTGTGCTGGAACGTCGAGTTGGCGTCCGTAACAAGGGAAAGTCGCGCCTGCGTGGACACGCTTGGGCAGCAGGAAACGAGCCATGTCGAAGAAACGGAACCAGCTCATCAAGATCGGCAATGACCATCCTCCGACCGAGACTCGGAATCTTGCAGGCTACCTGCAGGGCGATTCCGCTGAGCGCTCTGCAGCAAGCGAAGGTCTCTACGAGCAGGTGCGGCCGCTGATCGACCGGATCACGCGCGAGACCCTAAGATCTCGCTTCCGGCTGCTCACAGAGGAGGCCATTCAAGAAGCTTGGAAAGATTGCCTCGGAGAGCTCGAAAAGCGAGGAACTGAGTTCTTGCAGTCGCGTGACGCGCGGCCCGCATTCCGTGACATGGTCGTCGCGTTGACCATGCGGGCAGTGTGGAGACTCGAGAAGCGCGCCCGAGTGGAGGCCGAGAGAGAAGTTTCGCTCGATGCGGTCTCGGCGGGTTCGAACGCGTCCATCCCACAGTCCACTCGGATGCCTCCATCGCACGAGCCGCCGACGACAGATCCTTCGGGAACACCCGTGCGCCGAAGCTCCGAGCGCGACTCGGACATGGAGCCAGACATGCTAGGAAAGCTGAGCATCGTCGACTTTCATCGCATTTTCACGCTCTCCTGGGAGGAGCTGCTGCGAGACAGCACCGATGAGCATGAGCAGGTGTTGAACGATATCGGCGCGCTCGCGTTTTTCGCCGACGACTGGGTCTCACTTGCGAACGGCAGCGGTGAAGGCGACGTCACGCCGCGCACCATGACACGCGTCGTCCTGGAGCGCCGGCAACGCGTACGTGTCCTTGTCGACGTCATCTTGGAACGCGACCACAGACTCGATGCGCGTGCTCGCAAGCGTTTCCTGGATGTCCTTGTCCCAGTGCCAGTTTGAGCTCGCATGAACTATGAAAAACTTGAACGGATCGGCGAAGGCGCAAATGCAGTTGTCTTTCGCGCGATGCACCGCACAACGCGTCGATTGTGCGCGCTCAAAGTGTTCAAGCAGTGCGTCGACGACCCGAAGTTTGCAGAGCAGTTCCACGACGAGTGTATACGCCACGCCCGGCTCGTTCATACGAGCATCGTCAAGGTCTTCGACGCAGGTGTGGATTCCGAAGGGAGGCCGTTTATCGCGATGGAGCTCTGCGAGCGTGGTTCGCTCGCGACATGGCTCGGGCACGATCAGATGCGTAACCCCGATACTGCAGCGCAGTTCATCGCGAACGCTGCACGGACTGTCCACTTCGCGCATGAACAGGGCATCGTCCACAGGGACATCAAGCCGGCCAACATTCTGCTCAATGGAGCCGGACAACCGCAGCTCACGGATTTCGGCTTAGCTACGGTGCTGGGCCTCGAGGGCGCGGACGCGTCCCATGTCCTCGGCACGATTTCCTACATGGCGCCGGAACAGTGTGGCTATCAGCAGGACGGCGAATGCAAGATCGATCGCTGGACCGACGTGTACGCGCTCGGTCTCGTGCTTTATGAGCTGGTGAGTGGCAAGCGTCCCTACGCCAGCCCGGACAAGTCTGCGCGCGTCTCCGAACCATCAAGCGCCGAGGACGCTGATCGGCGAAGAGCACTCGCGGAGGTCGAGCACCGACGCAAGCTTTTCGAGGATCGCGTGATGCCCTGTCCGCTCAGCAAACTGACCGGACCCCGATTCGCCATCGGCCGGCGACCCGACCGCGATCTCGACCGAATCGTCGAAGGCGTGCTCGCGATCAACCGCTTCGATCGCTATAGCTCGGCCGAAAAATTGGCGTTCGATCTGGAGCGCTGGGTCGCTGGTGAGCCCACTCATGGTGCTGGGAACCGGAACGTCCTTCAACAGGCAGCCGCCGTACTGCGAAGCCAGGTGCTGCTGATCTGTTTCCTGGCAACCCTGCTGGCGTGCTTGATCGGTGCAGTCTGGTACGGTGAGGCATTGATCGCCGACCACGCGGCGATGTACCAAAGACACAGCCAAGGCTTTGCCGAGCTGATGTCGCTCACGGTCTCGGAGACGATCGATAACGCCAAAGAACATGTGAGTCGGCTGGCCGCACACAGCTTCCCGGTCAAGATTCTGCGCAGCAAGTCTCCGCCGCCTTCAGCTGCAGAGCAGGAGCAATCGCCTCCGGACTGGCTAGCGCTCAAGACCTCGCTCGAGCGTTTGAAAGCCGATCAATTTTACCTCCTCGACCACAACGGCTGCATTCTTCGCTATTGGCCGACGCCCGCGCCTAGCGGCGTATTTACCCGGACGTACTTCTGGAGGCACTACTATGAGTGCGCAGCCAAGTTGGGCCTGAATGGCGGCGCCTGCGTCTCCCGCGTGTACAAATCTGAGTACGACCACAATGCCGACTCGGTGGGTACCCTGCGGACCGGGATCTCGGCACCGGTCTTCGATGAAGATGGAAAGACTTTTCTCGGAGTCATGGTCGCCGCGTGGGACGCCAACCAGCCGTTCGGCAACCTGCCGCTCGGAGCGTCGGACCCATTCGAAACTCACCTCTTATTGGGCCGCGATCACGAGCGTACCGAAGCCGAGGGGCAACTCCATGGCTTGACCCCACCGACGTGTAGCGCGAGCCCGGACGAACGGGCGCCCTCGAACGTGCCACTCACTACGATGTTCGACAAGCTGCAACGTGCACCGAAGGTCCTCGCATTTCCGAGCTCTGTGCTCAAGGCCGAAAACTTCTTGGACGAGCAGCAGGTGGAACAGCTCGCCAACGCGCCGATCTTCTACGCCGACGACTATCTCGATCCGATATCGCGCACCAAACACCCTGCAGCGTTCTCTTCCAGAGTCCCGAGCAACCTGAAAGCCGCGCTCGACGGTGAAAAACGAGATGCGATCATCGGCATCGTCGCTAGCATACGACCAGACTCGCTCGAGGCGTTCGCCCGCAAAGTTCGCGTTTCGTACGCTCTAGTAGGCGTCGTCAGCCTGATCCTCGTGTTGTCGTTCGCGCTCACGCGTTCACGAACCAACCGGCGTCGCTGAGCCTGGTTGCAGTCGCAGCTGGCGAAGTGAGCTCGAGTTGCGTACTTCAATGGCGAGCTGACCTTGGGACAGCGTGCAAGGCGGCTTCTTCGCACTGCGAGAGCTTCACCGACTCGCGCTCGTCTCATGTCGGGGTACGAGAGCGGGCGGGCACATTCGCCCTATCATTCCTGATGAAGGGGCTATCTAAACGTTCGATTGGATCGATAGCGCTCAAAAGGCGACGATGCGGTCGCAACCCAATTGAATACCCGCGACGCCGCGCGAACAACGGGATAGTCGACGCCTGCAACGCGTCGAGGTAAGCAGGACCCACGTTGCGCTAGTGGTCTGTGCGAGTGTGGCGAAGTCGCGACGGGAAGGTGAGGACAACTTGATGAATAGAGCAACCGTGAAGTGCGCTTTGACGCTGGTAGTTGCTGCTACCTCGGCTACGGCCTGTGCAGGACAGCAAACACCACCGCCGGAGTCTGCAAAGGGGGCGGTCACGACGTCCCCGGCAGACAAGCCTGAGCTTTCAAACGATCAGAAGCGCGCGCAGCAGCAAGCGCCGAATAATCAGTTTTGGTGGCCTGAGCGACTCGATCTTGCCGCGCTGCGTCAGCACGCGGCTGAATCGGATCCGCTGGGCGAAGACTTCAAGTACGCCGAGGCTTTTAAAAAGCTCAACCTCAAGGACGTGAAGAAGGACGTTGCGGATGTGCTCGCGAAGTCGCAGCCCTGGTGGCCGGCTGACTACGGGAACTACGGACCGTTCTTCATCCGTATGGCTTGGCACAGCGCAGGTACTTATCGCGTGAGCGATGGTCGCGGCGGTGCAGGCGGTGGTCAGCAGCGCTTCGAGCCGCTCAACAGTTGGCCTGACAACGCCAACCTCGATAAGGCCCGACGCTTACTGTGGCCGGTCAAACAGAAGTACGGCAAGAGCCTCTCATGGGCCGATCTGATGGTGCTGGCTGGTAACGTGTCGCTCGAGACCATGGGCTTCAAGACCTTCGGTTTCGCGGGTGGTCGGCGTGATCAGTGGGAAGCCGATCTCGTGTACTGGGGACCAGAGCAGAAGTGGCTCGCCGACGAACGGCGCACGTCCGACCGCAAGCTGAAGAAGCCACTGGGCGCGGTGCAAATGGGCCTGATCTACGTCAACCCCGAGGGGCCAGACGGCAAGCCGGATCCTTTGGCTGCAGGCAAAGACATCCGCGAAGCGTTCGGGCAGATGGCCATGAACGACGAGGAGACCGTCGCGTTGATCGCTGGCGGCCACAGCTTCGGCAAAGCGCATGGCGCGGCTGATCCGAGCAAATGCACTGGCAAGGCGCCCGCGGGCGCAGCGCTCGAGGAACAAGGCTTCGGCTGGACCAGCAAGTGCGACACCGGAGTCGGTAAGGACGCAGTCACGAGTGGTCTCGAGGGTGGCTGGACCTCCACGCCAACAAAGTTCTCGATGGACTATCTCGCGAACCTGTACGCCTACGAGTGGGAGATGACAAAGAGCCCGGCCGGGGCCACGCAGTGGATCCCGAAGGACGGCAAAGCCGCCAGCGCGGTTCCGGACGCCCACGACAAGAGCAAGTCGCATGCGCCGATCATGTTCACGACGGATCTGGCACTGAAGTTCGACCCAGAGTACGCGAAGGTCTCGAAGCGCTTCTTGGACAATCCCAAGGAGTTCGAGCTCGCGTTCGCGAAAGCGTGGTTCAAGCTGACGCATCGCGACATGGGACCGCGTGCTCGCTACATCGGCGCCGAAGTTCCACAAGAAGAGCTGATCTGGCAAGACCCGATTCCTGCCGTGAAGAATAAGGCGATCGGCGACGCAGACGTCAAAGCGCTCAAAGCCAAGGTGCTCGGCGCTGGCCTGACTTCGGGCGAGCTCATTCGCACAGCCTGGGCGTCGGCTTCGTCGTTCCGTGGCACGGATAAGCGTGGAGGTGCGAACGGGGCTCGCCTTCGGCTTGCTCCGCAAAAAGACTGGGCCGTCAACTCCCCAGAAGAAGTAGCCAAGGTCGTCAAGGCGCTCGAGGAGATCCAAACCTCCTTCAACAAGCGTGGAGACGGCGTGAAGGTCTCACTCGCAGATCTGATCGTGCTCGCAGGTACCGCAGCGGTTGAAAAGGCAGCGAAGGACGGCGGCTACAACGTGACCGTGCCGTTCAAAGGCGGTCGCGCAGACGCTACGCAGGATGCAACCGATGCCGAGTCGTTCGGCGTGCTGGAACCGACGGCAGACGCATTCCGCAACTACTACGACAAGAGCAGCCGCTTGCCACCGCTGGAAGCACTCGTCGAACGCGCCAACTTGTTGACGCTCACGGTCCCCGAGATGACCGCGCTCATCGGTGGTTTGCGCGTACTCGATGGCAATGCGGGCGGCTCGAAGAACGGCGTGTTGACGACCCGTGTCGGCACGTTGAGCAATGACTACTTCGTCAACCTCCTTGACATGTCGACCAAGTGGCAGAAGAAGGACGACGCAGAAGGCTTGTACGTGGGCGTCGACCGTGCTGGCGGCGCGCAAAAGTGGACCGCAACACCCGTCGACCTCGTGTTCGGCTCGCACTCTGAATTGCGTGCGATCGCTGAGGTCTATGCGGCGGAAGACGGCAAGCAGAAGTTCGCGGAAGACTTCGTCAAGGCGTGGAGCAAAGTGATGATGCTCGACCGCTTCGACGTCAACGTCCGCTAACACTTGCGTCTACATGAGCGGAAGAAGCCAGCGAGCGCACTGCTCGCTGGCTTTTTTCTTGGTTACAGCGAACCAGTGAGCGAGGCCCGTTGTGAGAGCTCGATCCAGTTGCCGTCGGGATCGCGGATGAATGAAACGCGCGCCACGTCGCCGAGCGTGATCGGGGCCATCGCCTCGACCGCGCCGCGTTGCACGAGGTTGCTGTGCTCGCGATCCACATCCGTGACTTGGATCGTGAAGTAGCGATAGCCTTTCGCGCGCATCGGCGTGTCTTTCACAGCGCGCGCGGTCGGTTCGAACATGATCAGCGAATCGCCGATGCGGTAGATGTGCTTGCCCGCAGACTCGAGCCGCATCACGGAGCCGAAGAACTCGCGAAACGGTGCAGCGCTCGTGACCTCGAGCTTGAGCGCGACGCCATTCACGCCGGCGTAGCCGGGCAACACCAGGCGAATGGAGTTGCCGTCGCTGTCCCAGAGTTGCTCCGGCTCCGCGAGATCCGGGCTCGCGATCCACAGCTCGCGATAGCCACTCGGCTTGGCTTTTGGCATCGGATCTCGCACCGAGTTGAGCTTGAGCACGGACCCATTCATGTCGTGCCGGTGCTGCCGGACGCCCTGCCCGATCGGCTGCATCTCCTCGAAGCGCAAGCCGACTTTGTTCTGCCAAAACGCAAGCATGGCCTCGGTGTCGTTCGTGTAGAGGCCAACGTCGATCTGCTTCTTCGCGAGCTGCATGCGCGCGATGGTAGCCCCTTTCCAGGCACCAGGCAGGCCGAACTTGGCAACTGGGTCCGGCGACGACCGATGGGGCTGCTGAGCTCATGAACTTGCGCGCTTATTGTCTGGTCGGTTTCTGTGTCGTCTGGAGCGGCTGCTTTAGGCCGGGTGGTGATCATGTGGTGTCGCCGGCAGCGGCCGCCAAAGCGGAAAAGCCGGAACCGGCTGCGCCCGCAGCACCTGCGCCGCGCCCTTCCGTTTCGCCAATCGACTTTCATCACGCGTTGATCGTGGGCGATGAAGACGGCTTGGTGTTGTGGACCGTCGACGGCAGCGCGCATCACATGCTGAGTGAGGGAGCGGCCTTCTATCCTCGACGCATCGGTGCCGATGCTGCGCTTGTGCTGAGTGGGCAGCGCTCGAACTTTCACTTCGGCGCGCAGCTGGTTCGTATCTCGCTGATCGACGGCTCGCGTGCAGTGCTCGCGACCGTGCCTCCCTATGCATGCGCCAATGCGACCGCCGACGATTCCCAGATGCTCGGCTTGGACGTCCAAGATCCCCAGGATTTCGTCGTCGATCCCGATGGCAAGCGCGCCTATCTCTCGATGATGGACCGCAACAGCAACATGGCTAACCTGCAGGTGAAGATCCGGGTCGAGCTCGATTCGGGCCGAGTCACGAGGTGGCAGACTGTTGGCGAGCCAGAGTGCCTCCCACCTCCAGGTGTCGAGCTGGGCTATCCGCCTGACGACCAGTGGCCCGACCTGTACAGGAGTCCTGAAGACGAGCCTGCATCAGCGAACTATGCGTTCGACTTCGACGCTGAATCGGGTTGGGTCACAAAGCTCGGCGAACCGGCCACCAAACACCTGCGTCTGCCCGACTACAATCGCGAGTACACATCGCCGTCTGGTCGCTGGCTCGTGCTCGGCGGCGACCTGCAGGAAGCTGACTACATCCATCGCAGCTTGGTGCTGTTGGATCGCGAAGCGGGCGCCGTGTTTCCGGTGCTCGAAGCGCCTGGCGCGTGGCCTCTGCCGCTGGTGGCTGCGAAGCGCACCGTGAAGATGCCCGGCAGTGGCATGGCTGATGTGGTGGGCGAGTCGGATGTGCGCTGGCTCGAGCTCAGTGACGGCGCGGAGCTGTTGATCGTCGACCGGCTGGTTGTGCAACCCGCCAAGCCTAGCTGGGCATTCAAAGGCGAGCTCGCGCGCTGACCGGGCCGCGCTGCGGTGGTCAGTCTGCAACGCCCGCGGGCGTCGCCACACACGGGACTTCTCTGCAATCCACCGTCTCGAGGATCTCGTAAGGCAACGTGTCCCAGTGGGTGCCGTCGTCCTCGGACACGCTGAGCCGCGTCCCCATGGTCTCTTCACGCGATTGAGGTTGCGGTTGCGGTTGCGGCGAGACCGGGCGCCGGGTTCAAAGGCGCGTCAGGCGCCTTGCCCACTGGAGCCGGTGAGCGCGAGCTGCAAAAGCAGCTGCGCGAGCTTGGGATGCGCTGGCTCGTAGTCGGGCTCGTAGAACGTTTGGCTGGTGAGCTCAGCGACGAGGCCGAACACGATGCGAGCGCGTAGCTTGGGCTGAGGTAGACCGGCGCTCCGCATACGCTCGCACAGCGTCGTCAGCGTATGCTTACGCAGCGCCGCCACCCGCTGCTTCAGGCGCGCTTGGTCGCGTGGGTCCGCGATGAACGCGAGCACCGTCGAGGGATAACGTTGGCTCGACAACACCGCTTGCTGCAGCGCAGCCAAAAGCGCAGTCAGATCGCTCCGCTCGAGCGCAGCGCCGATGCCGCGCTCCGCCTCGTCCACGTGATGCTCGGCGAGCGCCAAGAGCAGCGCTTCCTTGTTCGGAAAGTACTCGTAGAGTGTACCGATGCTCACGCCAGCGCGCTCCGCGATCCGATTCGTGGTCGCGCCGTAGCCCTCAGCACGAAACACCCGCGCCGCCGCCTCGAGCAGCCAAGACACCTTGTCCCGCGAACGCGCCTGCAGCGGCCGCCGCCGCGGCGCAATGGCCTCACTCTTCCGCGTCTGCTTCTTCTTCGCAGCCATGCAATGGGTACCTGCGGGCTCACGCATTTGATCGGTTTCTGACGTTTCTTTCCTACCTTACGTCGGAGTCGTGAGGGACAAGGTGTATTTGCTTCGCGATACCGCGCAAACCGCAGGAAAGCCTTCCATGAGAACCCGCCAGAGCGACACCCAAGCCAGCCACGTTTCGATGCGGCCGCTAGCAGTCGCTGCGCTCACACTCAGAGGCGCAAGAACCGTCGCGAGATCCGGGGTCCTTGTGAAGCAGGCTAACTACGTTCATCGAGCGCTGCTTGTTCTGATGATCTCAGAGCTTTCTGCGTGCATCCTGCCCGAGTCTCGGGTTGTCGGAACGAAGGCAGCCGACCAGCGCGACACCAGTGAGGTGTTGTCCACACCTGATGCTTCAGCCAGAGCGAGCTCCGAAAAGGACGGCGGCACCAAGGATGCAGGTTCACGCTCGATAGACAAAGCAGACGACTCGGGTCCGGCTGTCGGTGCGGAGAGCAAATCTGGAAACCCTGCCGGTCATGTTGCAGATGCCGGATCGGTGGTGAGGAACGGCATGAGCTCAGCCGGTGCCGGAGGTAATGCAGGCGCTGAAAACAATGCAGGGGCAGGCGCAGGCTCCACTGATGGCATGGCCGGAACGGCCGGCGGCACAGATGCTCCTGAATGTCAGGCGACAGCGGACTGCTGCGCGATCGAGCAAGCCCCCAACTGCGTTCCATACGAGTGCTGCGATCAGACGTGCGTCGACACGCGAAGTGACGACGCCAATTGCGGAGCGTGTGGCATGGAATGCGGGAACAATCAAACCTGCTGCGACAGCAAGTGCGTCGACACACGTGTCGACGAGATGCATTGCGGTGCCTGCGGCAAATCGTGCACGCAGGGTGCCGCTCTCAGCTGCTGCGGCAGCGTCTGTGTTGACCTCTCAGTGGACCGACGCAACTGCGGCCAATGCGGCAACGATTGTGGTGCAGTATGCAGCTGCGAGCCGAATGACCAAGAAACGGGCGTGTGCAGAGGCCCGTTGGGATTGTGCTTCTAGCGCGCGTTCCTGCGCACTTGCTTGGATGCCCTTTTTCGCGGCAGCGCTGGGCGAGCGGTCGCTGAGCGTCGCGCGGAGTGTGCTGTGTGCTTGGGGCGCAGCGCCCTTCGAAGATGCTTACGCTGAGACTCGGCGCGTGTGTACCCGCCGGAGCCCTCGCGCGACGAGCGACGCATTGGCGCGTGCCAGGTGACGCAACGCCGCTGCGAATAACTGCGCGAGGCGTGAGCGCTTTAACACTACTGCTCCCAAAATCTGCCGTAAGTGCGGCTCAACGTGGAGTCTAAGCGCAGCGCCGCTGTGCGCTGCGGCTCTACGGTGGCGCGCAGAAAGGCGGGAAACAAGCGGCTGTTTGCGGGCAGCGGTGTGGTCGGCATCGAGCTGGCCTGCGCCGCGAGCCAAGCTTGCCAGGCTTGTTCTAGCTCGGTGAGCGGAGCAGCAGCTGGTGGCAGCAGTCGATCGATCACCCAACCCAGCGCGACGCACATGCGCGTCGCGAGGTCCGGGCCGACGTGGTCGGCGTCGCGACGCAGGTGGTACTCGTGCGGGAGGTCGAGCTCCCAGAGCATGCGGTGCAGGCTTTCGGCGCCGTCGTGCGCGTTCAACGCGTCTTGCCCCGCGGCATCGATGTAGATCGCTAACTTGTGCGCGACCAGCTCGAGCGCGTTGGCACGGGCTCGAGCGCTCGGATGATCCGCGCGGTACAGCGTCTCGTCGCGCACACTCCCCAACAGCGCCTGCGGAACCTCGGCTGGGTAGAAGAAGCGATTGCGCAGCGGCACCGCGCGCGCTTCGCTGTATGGCTCCAGCATCGGCGACACCGCACCGACCGCAGCGAACAGCTGCGGCCGCGCAAACGCCAGCTTGAGTGCGCCGTAACCGCCCATCGACATCCCGACCACGCCGAGCGAATCCGCAGCCGTGGGCTGCAACGCACGCACATGCGGTACGAAGCGCTGCACGATAAAGCTCTCCCAAGCGAGCCCGCGCGCCGGATCATCGAGATAAAAACTCCATGGACCCACGTCCGGCATGGCGAGAATGCAGGGCGGCAGCGCGCGCTCGAACACCGGCTGCAGCGCCGCCAAGCTCTCGTGACTGCCCCCACCGCCATACAACACCAAGCAGCACGGAAGCTCGCGCTTCCTGTACTCATCGTGCAAGAGCGCAGCACAAGGCACTTGCCCGTGCACAGGATCATCGACATCGAATCGCAACAAGCTTGCATGCGTCATGCAGCTCAGCCTGCGCGCGCCGCGCAACGACGGCTACTCGGGTTTTCGTTGCCACGTTTGCGCGCTCACCACCGCGCTCACGCTTGGCCTGACAATGCAGAGGCTCGGGTTTACGCGCACGCAAATAGCAAAACGGCCGCAACCCGAAGGTTGCAGCCGTTTGCTTTCAGTCAGTGTTAGCAGCTCACTTGCCGGCGGCGATCTGCTTAACCTTGTCGAGTTGCTCTTGTGTGTACATGCGGCCGACGAGACGCTTCTGCACCGTATCTTGGACCTTAGTCCACTCGGCCTCGCCGGGGGTGCCCTTCCACTTGTGCGCCGTGTAACCGCGCTTGATCAAGTTCTGGAACGCGCGCTCATCCGTCTTGCGCATATCCTCGGCGTCCGTCTCCTGGTTCGATTGGACCTCGTTCAACACGATCTTCTGCACGTCAGCCGGCAGCTCCGCCCACTTCTTTTCGCTCATCAGCATGCCGCCGATCAGCACGCCGCTGGTCTCGGCAGTCATGTGCTTGAGGTTGGTGTGCCACTGCAGCGCGACCAAGGTGAGCGCCGTGTTGATGACAGCGTCGACCATGCCGGTCTGCAGCGCGCCGTACACCTCGGGAACGCCCAGCGGAACACCGTTCGCACCGAGCGCGAGCCAGGTCTCTTTCATGGCGTGCGCCGCGGGCCAGAGCCACGGACGCATCTTCTTGATCGAGCTCGGCTTATCGAGCGGTTCCTTCGAGAACATGCGGATGCCGCCGGTTTCGCCCCAGGCGAGCAGCTTGTAGCCAGCCTTTTCGAAGCCCTTGTCCCACTCGGCCGTCATCGCCTTGCGGACCCGCTCCCAGCCCTTCGGATCGTCGATCACACCTGGCGTGGAGAGCAGCGTGGTCTCACGGAGAATCTGGCTCAAACCGACGCTCGTGATGAGCGACGCGTCCATCTGACCGATCTTCATCTTGCGCAAGACGTCCGGCTCGTCGCCAGCAACGCCGCTCGGATAGAGGCGCACACCCCACGCTCCGCCCGACGCCTGCTTCATGCCCTTGTCGAGCTTCATGAAGCCTTTCGCCATGTCCGAGTCACGCGGCGCCAGCGTCGCGATACGCAGAAACTGAGTTTCCGCAGCTCCCGCAGGTTGTGAATCAGCAGACAGCCCGAGCGCCAGGGCACCCAGAGCAGTGATCGCCAATGTCTTCAGGTTCATCGTCATCCTTCTGCCCGGCACCGAGCGGTTACGCGTGCGCACATTACTGACTTGCGCACATGGAGTTTGGCCGGCAAACGCGCGCAAGGTAGCACCATTAGGCTTATTGTGCGTAGTCATGCGCATCGGCGATGCTGTTCTACGCGCATTATTACCGTAGCAGCCAAGAGCCTGGCTGGCTTGGTTACATACCCTCGGCACTTCCCGTTTCATCTCCGGCTTCGGCAAATTCGACGCGGATGGCGGCGCCGCATTCACGAGGCCAACGACTGGCCGAGCGGCCGCCGAAAGCATTTGTGTCACCTACACCCAGCGGCGCCGTAGGGCATTTCGACATATGGGTTATGGGTGGTCGACTTTCCCGGCGGCTGAATTAGTATGCGCCGCCAAGATGGCGAAAGACCTATACGACTTGGGCGAGATTCCAGAGCTTGGCGTGGTGCCGGCGCGCATGCACGCGCAGCTGATCCGGCCGGAGCGCTATGGCGAACCGAAGGACGCTTTCCGCGTCGAGGCTGTGCCGGTTCCGGAGATCGGGCCGCGCGACGTGCTCGTGTACGTCATGGCCGCGGGCGTCAACTACAACAACGTCTGGGCTGCTTTGGGCATCCCCGTCGACGTCATCAAAGCCCGGCAAAAGAAGGGCGAGAAAGAGCCTTTCCACATCGGTGGCTCCGACGCGAGCGGCATCGTTTGGAAGACCGGCAAAGACGTCACGAACGTGAAGGTCGGCGACGAAGTGGTCGTGCATTGCGGCCAGTGGAACCACGACGATCCACACGTGGTCGCGGGCAAAGATCCGATGTTCGCACCGACCCAGTTGATCTGGGGCTACGAGACGAACTGGGGCAGCTTCGCGCAGTTCACGAAGGTCCAAGATCACATGTGCTTGCCGAAGCCGCAGCACTTGAGCTGGGAAGAAGCCGCGGCGTACATGCTGGTCGGCGCAACCGCGTACCGCATGCTGCATGGCTGGTCGGGGAACGTCGTCAATGAAGGCGATCCAGTCTTGATCTGGGGTGGCGCAGGCGGTCTCGGCTGCATGGCGATCCAGATCGTGAAGGCAGCCGGCGGCCGTCCCGTCGCCGTTGTCAGCGGCCAAGACAAGGTCGAGTACTGCAAGAAGCTCGGCGCGGTCGGCACGCTGAATCGCCGTGATTTCTCGCACTGGGGCATGCTTCCGCACTGGAAGGACGAGATCGCGTTCGCGAAGTGGGCACAAGGCGCACGCGCATTCGGCAAGGCGTTCTGGGAAGCGCTCGGCGAGAAGCGCAATCCGACCATCGTGTTTGAGCACCCGGGCGAAGACACCGTGCCGACCTCGATCTTCCTCACCGAGACGGGCGGCATGGTCGTGATCTGCGCCGGTACGACCGGCTTCAACGCGACGCTCGACCTGCGTTACCACTGGATGCGTCAGAAGCGCTTGCAGGGCTCGCACTTCGCGAACGACGAGCAAGCCAAAGGCATCAATGATCTCGTGATCGCGGGCAAGGTCGACCCCTGTTTGTCGCGCACATTCGAGTTCAAGGAGACGGGCGACTGTCACCAACTCATGCGCGAGAACAAGCACCCGAACGGCAACATGTCGATCTTGGTCAACGCGACCAAGCGCGGCTTGAAGAACCTCAAAGAGAGCCGCTAGCTCTCTTGCCGCTGTGAGCGGCGCATGAAACAGCGGCCGCGCGGTACTCTCCGCGCGGCCGTTTTGTTGTTAAGCGCTGCGACCGTCGACTTGCTGGATCTGCAGCGACTTGGGGTCAACGTCCGCGAGACAGCGCACGTTGATCGCGTACATCGGCGCGCCGCCGGGCCCCTTGCCTTGCCCGAACGGTCGCACGCCGCAGTTCGTACAGAACTGGTGATCGACGTGCATCTTGTTGAAGTGGTAGCTCTTCAGTGAGTCGAGACCGCTCAGAACCTTGACCTTGTCGGCAGGCACAAAGGTGAGCAGGTAGCCCGCGCGCGAGCAGATCGAGCAGTTGCATTCGATCACCGAAGCCAGGTCGGTGGTGACTTCGTACTTGACCTTGCCGCAGTGACACGAGCCCGAATAGGTGCGTGATTCCATGGTTTGCCTCCTGTGCGGCAGCACTATGCCCGTGCTGCGCGCATGCGTCGAGCGTTCACCAGTGACAGCCGCGCGAGCTTCAGGTATCCGCTTGCTACACCAGACTTCAGCCCAGAAAGACCAGCGCATGATCCAGCTCGAAAAAACCGGTCACATCGCCGTGTTGACCCTGAACCGTCCCGAAGCGATGAACGCGCTGGGTGAGCCGGGTGATGGCGACAAGGTCGCCGCGGCTTGCAACGAGATCAACGCGGATCGCGCGATCCGCTGCGCCATTCTGACTGGCGCGGGCAAAGCATTCTCCGCGGGCGGCAACGTCAAAGCGATGCAGAACCGCACAGGTGCATTCGGTGGCGCGCCAGCGGACGTACGCGAGGGCTATCGCACCAACGTGCATCGCATCGTGAACGCGCTGTTCAATTTGGAGGTGCCGCTGATAGCGGCAGTGAACGGCGCGGCGATCGGGCTCGGTTGTGATGTCGCCTGTATGGCGGACGTACGCATCTCGTCCGAGATTGCGCGCTTTGGTGTCACGTTCCTCAAGCTCGGCTTGATCCCGGGCGATGGTGGCGCATGGCTCTTGCCGCGCGTCGTAGGCTTCAGCCGCGCATGCGAGCTGCTCTTCACCGGCGACGTGATCGACGCCAAGCAAGCGCTCGAGTGGGGCCTGGTGTCGCGTGTCGTCGCACCCGACCAGCTCTTGCCCGAAGCACACGCGCTCGCCGCGCGCATCGCCAAGCAACCACCGAGCGCGCTGCGCTTGGCCAAGTCGCTGCTGCGCCAAGGCCAGTCTGCGAGCTACCAAAGCGTCATGGAGATGTCTGCGGCCGCTCAAGCACTCATGCACCACACGAAAGATCACGAAGAAGGCGTCGCAGCCATCCTCGAAAAGCGCGAGCCACACTTTTCGGGGCAATAAGCACACGTGCAGGAACGCAGGTCCCATGCAGCGATCGCGCTCGTCAGCGCGACGGTCATGCTCTACCAGATCGCAGCCACGCGCCTCTTGAGCGTGGTGCTCTGGTACCACTTCGCGTTTCTGTCGATCTCGGTCGCGATGCTCGGGCTCGGTGCGTCGGGCGTGTGGTTTTCGCTGCGCGCTGTCAGACCGAGCGCGTTGCCACGGCTCTTGTTGTGCGCCGCCATCAGCTTACCGCTGTCGGTCTGGGTCATCCTGCAGACGCATCTGCAAAGCGGCGCTGCGGGGCCGCTGTGGCTCGGCGTCGTGGCGCTCTCGATGCTCGTCCCGATGTACAGCCTCGGGGGCGTCGTATGTTTGCTGCTCGTGCGGGCGCGCGGCAACGCGGTCGCTAGCTTGTACGCGGCCGATCTGCTCGGTGCCACCTGCGGTGCGGCGCTGATAATTCCGTTGCTTTCGTTCGTCCCGACGCCGCTGCTCAGCGCCGCTCTCAGCTTCCTGCCTCTGTGTGCGCTTATGCTGGTCGCTGGGCCGAGACAGCCTGCAGCGATCTTCGTCGCTGCGCTGGTCGTCGCGCTGCTGGTGTGGGGGAAGCCCTTCTCCGTGCGCTACTCCAAGCTGTACGCCGAGCAGGGCGAAAAGACGCCGCTGCGCGAGGTGTGGACGGCGACCGCACGCATCACGGTGTTTGGGCGGCCGATCTTTTCACCCGACCCGAATGTGCCGTGGGGCTGGGGCTACGGTGCGCGCTTCGAGCCTGCGCCTTGGCGCGAGCGCTGGATCGATCAGGATGGATCAGCAGGCACACCGATCGAGCACATGCCGGGTGCGGCGAGTGAGCTCACGCACTTGAAGTTCGATGTCACAAGCGCCGGGCACCAAGTATTTCTGCCGAAGACAGTGTGTGTGATCGGTGCGGGTGGCGGGCGCGACATCGCGACTGCGCTGGCATTTGGCGCGAGCTCGATCGATGCGGTCGAGATGAATCGCGGGATCTACGGCTTGATGACTGGGCCGCTCGCGGACTTCGCTGGGCATGTCTACACACGACCGGGCGTGCACACTGTGTTGGATGAAGGGCGCAGCTATCTGTCGCACACGGATGCGCGCTACGACTTGATCCAGATTTCGTTGGTCGACAGCTGGGCAGCGACTGCAGCTGGCGCATTTGCGCTCTCGGAGAACTACCTCTACACGCTGGAGGCGCTGCAGCTCTATCTGTCGCGACTCGCGCCTACGGGTGTCCTCTCGATCAGTCGCTGGACCGATCGCGTGCAACCTTTCGAGACTGCGCGGCTCGCGCTGCTCGCAGAGGCCGCGCTGCGCGGCATGGGCGTGGCAGATCCCAAAGCGCATATGTTGCTGCTGACGGCGTCATCGATCGGGACATTGCTCGTGAGCAAGCAGCCGATCGACAGCGCGGTGTTGGCGAGGGCTGATCAGGTCGCAGAACAGCGCGGGTTTCTCCGGGCGTGGCCGCCGGCTCGCAATGGTGCACCAGGCGCGAGCTTGGGCAGCTTAGCGTTGTCCGGTCAGGGGGCGCTGCTTTCAGCTGCAGGGGTGGACTTGGCGCCGCCTACGGACGATCGGCCGTTCTTCTTTCAGGCTCGGCGCTTGTTCGACACGGGCGATCAGGTCTCGCAGGCCGCGCCGCATGATGTGAATCTGCAATCGGTGAGCTTGTTACGCAGCTTGGTGTTGTGGCTGCTCGGGCTGACCGTGGTGCTGTTTTTCATGCCGTTTTTGTGGTTCGGTCGGCCGCAGCGGGGAGCTGCATTCTGGACCGGCAGCGGGTACTTCGCGGCGATCGGGCTGGGCTTCATGTTGCTCGAGCTGCCTTGGCTGCAGCAGAGTGTGTTGTTTCTCGGGCATCCGAGCACTGCGAGCGTGGTGGTGTTGGGCTCGTTGCTCGCTGGCTCCGGGATCGGCGCGCTCTGCGCCGGACGCCTGCGCGCGGGCGTTCCGGCTCGCTGGTTCTGGTTGCTGCCCACGGCGGCAGTGGCGTTCTCGCTTGGCTTGGGGCCGATCTTTCGCGCGTTGCTCGGTGTGGCGCTCGCGCTGCGGTGCATCGTTGCTGGAGGGCTGTTCGCGCTGGCTGGCGTGGTGCTCGGTGTGGCGCTGCCGAGCGGCTTGATGCGTTTTCCCTCTGAGCAGCGCGCTTGGTTTTGGGCTGTGAATGGCGCCTTTGGTGTGCTCGCGAGCGCGCTCTCGGTAGCGCTGGCGATGACACTTGGGCTGCGCAACACCGCGCTGCTCGGAGCGGCGGCGTATGTAGTTGCAGCGCTGCTATTTCAGCGCGCGTCCAAGGCGCGCTGAGGTGCTCGCAATACGTCGTCGATCAAGCGCAAGGCCAGCTTGATGTCGGGGTTTTCGGGCGACTCGCGCTGGAGCTTGCTGAGCAGTGCCTGCGCTTGCGAGAGGCGCCCGGCCTGCACTTGCAGGTTGGCGAGCTGGTAGCCCGCGACGGCGCGGAGGTCGCGGTCCGTGGCGATGCTAAGGACATGCTCCAAGCCTTGTTCCGCTTCGGCGCTGCGACCTAGCTGGCGAAGCAGCAGCGCGCGGCGGAGGCTCAGGTCTGGATCGCGTTGCACCCGCGCTCGGTGCCGTTCGAACCAAGCTTGTGCTTCGTCAGTGCGGTGGCTCTGGAGCAGCGCGAGCAGCTGGTGTTTGAGCAAGCCTGGGTGATCGGGAGCTCGCTCCAGTGACTCTTGCAGCAGGCGCTGGGCTTCTGCTCTCTTGCCTGCTTCGCTGTATGCGACGATCAGGTTGACGCGTACCTCGGCGTTGTCGGGGTAGCTCGCGAGGCTGGTCTCGTAGAGCGCTGTGTCGCTCTGGTAGGCGTGCACAGTCTGCCGGAAAGCCGGTTGCCAGCTGACGACAAGCGCTGCTGCTGCGAGCGCTGCTCCGTGCCGCCCAAAGCGGCGTTCGAGGCGCTCGAGCGATGCTGCAGTGAGCCATGCCAGGCCCACGCCGGGCAGGACCAGGTAGTGGGTCGCAACGGGCGTGACGCCTAACGGGATGAGGTTGATGACGGGCACCAGAAAGAGCAGCACCCAGACGAGCGCGAGGCGTTCCCTCGGGCAGTCGTTGCTGACGCGCCAAACGAGCCCGACTGCGGCGACGGTCCCGAGCCAAGCGCCGATGCACAGCCACAAATCAAGCTCTGCGGTTTGGCTGAGCAAGACTCCGAAGCGGCCAGACAGCCAGAACCAAAGTCTAAGGTTCTGCACGAAGTTGTAGGCGGCTGACGCTACTAGCTGCAGGGCAGGAAGCTCGGTGCGATAGGCGAGCGCCGGCGCCGTGTGGCTCAAGCGCATTGCCAACGGAACAGCAAGCACGACCACAGCCCCAACAAGCAGTCTCGCACTCGAGCCCGAGCCCGACTGCCCCTGACGCATCCAGCGCAGCACGAGCGCGCACACCGGCGTAAGCAACGCAAGCTCATGGCTGCACACAGCAAACAACAACGCAACATGCGCGAGCACTAGTCGCGCGGGTGTGTCACGCCCGATCAGCAACAGATAGAGCAACACACCGAGCAGCGCAAACAAGTAGTTACTCGCCGAAAGCCACGACACAGCAACAGCCGTAGTCGGATTGAGCAACCACAGCACCGCAGCCACGGCCGCCATTAGCGGCGAAGTCCCGAGCACCAAGCCCATGCTACGCACAAGCCACGCGCACCCGACCGCTGCGAACACACTCAGCGAACGCATGAACAAAAGCAACGCAGGCTCGTTCGCCAGGACCCAGAAGTACAGATTCTTGATCGGTCGCAAGTGCCCAAAGTGATCGAACTCAAACACGCGCCGTAGCCGCGCACCTGCAAAGCTCGCGAGCAAACCTTTGTCATCGAGCCCGATCGGGCCGTGACCAAGCGCCGGCCAAACACTCCATACAAACAGCGCGAGCGCGACGAGCAACGCGAGATCGCATGTGCGCGGCGTTGCGCTCGTGGTCGACGGCTCGGGCATGACGAAAGCCCGGCACCATAGCCGAGGTCAGCACAAGAAACGAGTCACCACGGCGCTCGCCCCGCGCCGTGGTGACTTGTGACGGAGCTCAGAGTGGGTAGCGGAGATAGACGGTTACGGCGCACATCTCCTGGCGATTGTCTTCTCCGAAGGTCGTCAGCTGCGGCGCCAGCGGGTTGCCGCTGGGATCGAGCATCTGATCTTCGAGCCGGTTGCTGTACACGCAGCTGTGCTCGATCGATGCCCCGCTCTCGACGGCAATGTACTTGTCGGGCGAAAGCAGATAGTCCTTGCGCGCGCCGACCGACCAGGCCGGGAAATCAAACAAGGTTGTGCTCGTGCCATCCGCTGCGACCACGTCAGCCTTCATGCGTTGTCCGAGGTAGCGCAGCTTCACTCGCGACATGAGGTGCGGTCCTCCAACTTGCAATCGTCGGTTGTTGATCGCCGCTGGCCATCGGCATTGCCCCGCGGAATGCCCGACTGCCAGGCAATCCGTCACACCGGCCGCCAAGTGCGCACCCTCATGCTCAAACGTCAATCGATACGGACGATCGCCGTCTGCAGCTGCTGCTCGGCGGGGTCGACCTCCATCACCAAAAAGTGTCGGCCCACATGATCGAAGCGCTCTGGGATCGCGCCACCGCCGCCCGTGATGAACGCGGGAATGCCAGCGTTCGTATACGCATCGTACGTGTGAACGTGACCATAGACTGTCAGGTCCACTTCGGCGCGCGCGAGCTTCGACAGCAGCAGATCAGCCTCCGCGCGACTCGCCATGGCACCGTTGCGAATGCCGCTGACGTCGAGCGGCGGCAGATGCATGTACACCGAGTGAAAAGCAGAGCGACCTTCTCCCAGCCAGCCGTCTAGCCACTCGTACGCTTGCGGCGCGATGGTCGCGCTCGCGTCGTCGAGCATCGTGAAGTGTGCGCCCTTGAACACGAAGTGATAGCTGCCGCGGCCGAAGAAGCGGTGGTAGTTGTCTTCGGATGCGCCGAGCTCGTGGTTACCGAGCGTCGAAAAACATGGCACTTGCAGCTTGCGTAGCTCCTGCTGAAAGCGCTGCAGCTGCGGCGCCGTACCCTGTTGTGTTAGGTCTCCGCTCATGAGCACGAAGCGCAGCATCGGCGTCTCGTTCATGCGGCTAAACAAGTCCTGCACCGTGTCGATCGCCTCTTGCACATCGGCGAACACTGCAAAACGAAACGGCTCTTCATCTGCGGCATCTGGAGCGTCGAAGCGCAGCGTGGTTGTGCCAGCCGGCAAGTCGATGCTGTAGCGAACATCGGTGGCTGGCTCGCGCTCGCCCTCGGTCACAGCGACCGGCTCGTCATTTTGACTGGCCCTTAGCACTCCGTCCGGCAGCGCGTTCTGGATGCGCACGCTCAGCGCCGTAGGTGCGTCGGCACGCAGCTCGATCTCGAGACTCGGCGCTGCCGCCCACAGCTGCAGCGATGTAGCAGTGAGCTCTCGCACGGCCGCGGCGCCTTGACTGACGCGCACCCTGAGCCCTGCGCTCTGCGCGTTGCCCACGCGCGCATCGACACGCGCGCGCTCCTCGGCGACATCGAGACAAGCGCCCGCGCATGCAGCGAGTAACACTCCGAGCCAAAAGCACTTTACCATCGCTTCCTCCGAAACAGAACGGATGCGCCGAGCACGTGCGCCGAGCCGGTTTCGGCGCGCACAGCCACACCCCAATCCGGCGAAACGAAATATTGCACGGCAGTGCCGATGTGGCCGAGCACACCGCTGCCTAGGCCGAACATCTTCAAGCCAGCCGCGTAACCATCGTGTCGATGATCGTAGTAGAGCGTCCAGCTGCCGCCATCACCGATGAAGAAACCGATTGCGACGCGCATGAGCAACATGCTGTCGGACTCGGTCTCCAGCCCGACTGTGCTCGCACCTCAGCGCGCGCGAGCAGCACCAGCATGATCCAGGCGACAGCTGAGCTGCGCCAAGCAAGCAACGACATCAAGCGAGGCTAGCGTGCAGCTATGCTCCACGCCAATCCTTCGCTGCGCTGTGGCACCCGTGTATGAGCATGACCGTTTTGACCGCGGTCCGCTGCCGACGACTCAAAGGTGCTGGATCGTCAGAGAGACCCCGACGCCGCCCGGCATCGCCGAAACACTGAGCTGCACGCTCTGGTCATTCCGGTGCAGCCAGGGAATGGCGAGCCCAACCGCTGCGCCTGCGGCAGCACCCACCAGCACGTCACTCGGGAAGTGCTTGCCGGCAGCGATCCGCGACACCCCGATCGCGCCACTCACGAGCACCGCGCCCGCATAAACCAGGAAGCGATACGGGCTGTCAGGATGTCGGTACGCAAACGTTTGGGCATACGCGAGCGTGAGCGCAAAAGCCGACGACGTGTGCGCCGAGTAGAACGACAGGTAACTGTCAGGGTCGCTCTGCCGCGGGTGATCCAGCTCGCGCTCGTAGAGCAACGGGCGCGGGCGTGCGATCGCGAGCTTTGCGATTTGGTTCAGCGCGCCGTTCAAGAGCACCGCTTCAGCCATGACAACCATGTCGACAAGAAAGCTGGCGAAGGGCTCATCGGCCTTGACCACGTCGAGCAGATCGAACAGCACAGTCAGCGTGTACACCGACGCGATCAGCAGCTCGCCTGTGATCGAGTAGCCCGCATCCCAGATGCCCGCCACTGGCCGGTCCAAAGGGTTCAAGCTGGACGCCTTGCAAACGCAGCCATCAGCAGCGGCGAAGCTGCCTGGAAAAAGCGACGGCACCCACCACACCGCCGCCGACACACCCATCGTCGTCGCGTCGAGCGCGGGGTACAGCCGATACGGCGTGTCAGAAGCTCGTGCGCTCGCGCTCGCAAACAGCGTGAGCGACAGCGCGATCAGCCAGGAATGCCAAGGTTTCAGCAGTTGTCGCGATGAGCCGGCCACAAGCGCAACCAGCATACCCAGCCGCGCGATCCCACGCCAGTTCTGCTCCGCGCCCGCCTGCGCACCGTTTGCTTGGATGTGTGGTTGGTGCTTGACGGTGCCTGCGAAATGGCTGCACTGGGACGCATGCACAAATCGCGTCCAGTGTCTGGTTCGATTCGCGGGGGCATTCGTTGCAGCGTTGTGGCGCTTGCTCTCATGGCATTCACGCCAGCGGCAGCGCTGTTCGCTCAGCAGGTTAGCTTCGATACGGCATCCGCCGCTTCGGAGCAGCTACGTTACAACGCTGAAAGCCCCAAGGTGCTCGGCGTTTCAGCGGGCGACACGCTCGCGAGCGCGTGGCAAGTGTTCGAAGCGGGCAGACCGCTCAGCGTAAAAATCGCGCGCTTTCAGCGCAACGGCGAGAGCTTGACGCGCACGTGGGAGCGTCAGCTTCCGCTGCCGCGCCTCGCTGGTCTGACCAGTGACGGAACAAACTATTACGTACTGTCTGCCGCGTCAGAGGACCTCCGGAACGATCTCAGTACCGTGTCGTATCGACCCAACATTCTAGCCCTAACCAAGCTCGACAGCGCGGGCAACGTAGTCTGGGAGCGAGATCTCAACAGCGCCGCGTACCTCGGTGACGCCAACGGCGGCGAGGCAGCGAGCGCGATCTTCTCGCCGCTGACAGCTGGCACAGGTGCGCTGACGTTCGGCGGCGGCAAGCTGATCGTCGCCCTCGCGAGCAACACCTTGCCGGACCTGCCGATCATGACGCGCCACCAGCGCGCACAGTACTTCGTGGTGGGTGAGGACGGTGCAGGCTTCAAGGCCGCATCGGAGACCAGCTGGCGTCACTCGTTCGATCAGCGTTTGCTGTTCGACGGGCAGGACTTTGTATACATGGATCTCGCGGATGCGAGCTGGTACATGCCAGGCGCTGGTATCTCGCTGCGGAAGATCAAGCCCACGCAAAACGGCGCGGACTTCATCGGCGGTTTGGAAGGTGTCTACGTCTATGTGCGCCAGGGCGACACCACTGGCTCGCAGAACTTCTCGTTCACTTCACTCGGTGATCTCGAAGCTGGTGATCGGGGGTACGTCGCACTGTTTGCCAGCGAAAGCAGCAATCCCGGCGTACAACGCGACGGCAGGGAACAGCCCGTGAATGAGCCGCGCAACCTGGGCTTCGTACACGTCACCAAAGCCTTCGACGAGGTTCGAGAGGGTGAGTGGAATAGCCCGGAGAAGATCCCTGGCAACACGATCATTCGCGACAATCGACCGGTCTCGATCACCATAACGAGCAAGGTGGTCGACAGCGCTGGGCCGACTAACACGTTCACTCGCGCTGACAAGCCCGAGCTGTCGTTCACGCAGACAGGCATCGTGTGGCTGACGAGCTTAGCCGCTGGCGTGAGCGCCGAACGCCCGAAGCTGATCCGCGTCGCCGCCGACCGCTACATCGCGCTCTGGGAAGAGTGGACATACAGCGGCAAGACGCTGAGCTATCAAAGCACGAAGAGCCTGGTCGTCGACGAGCAGGGCCAGATCGTGCGTGCCGCCGCTCCGGTCGATGCGCGCTTGAACCCGAGTGGCGCGGATCGCGCGTTCGTGTTGAACGCCGCGGCAGCTTGGATCACGAGCGCGAGTGATGGTCAGCTCACGCTGAACGTGCTGGATGCAAACCAAGCGCTCACGAAGTCAACGCTCAACCAAAGCGCCACGACGCCGCAAACGCCTGCAGGCGACACGCTGAACGCGGGCGGCACTCTGCAGCCGGATCAAAGCATCCAATCGAGCGACGGGCGCTACCGCTTGGTCTACCAGACCGACGGGAACCTCGTGCTCTACCGCACGGATGGCTCGCCGCTCTGGGCGTCGGGCACAAATGGTCGGCCGGTGGGGCAGACGATCATGCAAGACGACGGAAACCTCGCGATCTACGGGCCCAACCAAGAGTTTGTGTGGAACACGGGAACGCAGGTCGCAGGCAGCCGCTTGGTCGTGCAGAACGACGGAAACCTGGTGGTCTACGCCGCGGACGGCTCTGCGATCTGGGCGAGCAACACAGCACAACCCTAACGTCGCAATCTTTCGCAACAGCCCCTAATATGCCGGCGTGTACGACGCCGGACCTCACAACAGCAAAGCTCGCTACTTCCGCGGCTGGGAAGTGGTCGCAGGCTGCTTCGTGATGGCGATGGTGAGCTGGGGCCTGGGCTTCTACGGCACGGGCCTCTACCTCGCTTACCTGATCGGCGAGCGCGGCATGCCGATCAGCGCGGTGTCCGGCGGCATCACCGCGTACTTCTGGTTGAGCGCGCTGATGATCATGAGCTGCGGTCCGCTGATCGATCGCGCGGGCCCGCGTCTGTCCGTATCGCTCGGCACCATCGCGATGGTGCTCGCGCTCAGCGCGATCGCGCGCGTACAAGCAGTATGGCAGTTTTACGCCGCGCTCGGGCTCTTGGCGATCAGCTGGACGACCATGACCAGCTCGGCGATCAACGCGATTCTCGCGCCGTGGTTCGTGCGCAAGCGCGGCATGGCGCTGAGCTTGGCGTTGACCGGGGCGAGCTTCGGCGGCATCGCCGTCGTGCCGCTGGTCTCGGCTGCCACACACGCCTACGGAGAACGTGACGGACTGACGCTCGCAGCGGCAGGCTTCGGCGCGCTGATCTTGCTCGTGGCGTGGCGCTGCTTCGTTCCGGAGCCGAGTCGGCTCGGCCAGTTTCCAGACGGCGATCCCGCGCCGCTGATAGCTGCGACTGACCTCGGCAGCGAAGCGCTGTGGCCGCTGAGTCGTTTGCTCCGCGCGCCGGCGTTTATGTCCATTTGCGTCGCGTTCTCGAGCGCGCTCACAGTGCAGGTGGGGTTTCTCACCCATCAGATCTCCATGCTGAAGCCGGTGCTCGGCGCGCTAGACGCAGCTTGGGCCGTAGGCCTGACAACGATCTGCGCTGTGGTCGGGCGCTTGATCGCAGGTGCTGCCATGGATTTGGCATCGCGACGCGCGCTCGCTGCGCTGAACTTCGCCGCGCAAGTCGTCGGCTTGTTCCTGATCGCGCATGCTTTTCAACATGGCTACGCATGGCTCCTCTACACGGCGTGCGCGATCTTCGGTCTGTCGGTGGGCAACTCGATCACGTTCAGTGGCCTGCTGATCCAGCGCGAGTTCCCGGCTGAGCAGTTCAATCGTGTCAACCGACTGACAGTTGGGATCGGCCAGATCTGCTATGCGTGCGGACCGTTGTTGGTCGGCTTCATGCGTGAGCACAGTGGTGGCTACGCCCTGCCCCTTTACGTGAGCGCAGGCGTCTCAGCCAGCGCTGCGATCATCATCTGGGTCGGGCGCCCAGCCACCGCGTTGTGACCTGGCTGGGCTGCCTGCCGCCGACAGCTGCGGCACGGGTTATGCACTACACATAGCGCATGCTCACGCGCCGCCACCTCTCAGCGTTCATCGCCTTGATTGTGCCAGCCTGTGCCGACGCGCCGACCGTGTTGCCAACGCCGGAGCCGACGTAGGCCCGTCCCTCGACGCTGGGCCGAGCAGCGAAGCCTTCGTCTGCGATGAGGTTGTGACTTGGCCGATCACAAACGGAACCGACACCGTGAGGTACCACCGCTACCACTGGGATCCCGACCAGCGCGTTCGCACGCAGGAATCGCGCGGAGATTCGCACTTCGATGGAACCGTCACGTTGGCGTGGCGGTACGACAGCGCAGGCAAAGAGATCGCGTACGTTGGCTTCGAGCGCGATGGGTCCGGCGGAGACTTTCAACGCGACAACGAATACGACGTTCACGCCAACCTCAGCGATTCTCGCTTGTCGTACCCAGACGAGCCCGATCTGCAAGCGCCCTCCGGAGCAGACATCTGGATGGGCTCACGCTTCGAGCATGAGTACGACGCGGAAGACAAGCTGCGCGCGTCCATCGTTACGCCTTACGGCCCCGGGAGCTCAGCGCCACAGGTGCAGCACATCGAGTATGGGCACGATGCCGCCGACCGCTGCGAGACCAAGCTGACTGACGTCGAGGGCAGACCCACTGTCAGTGAACGCTTCGTCTATGACAGTCAGAATCGCCTGATCGAAGAGTATCAGACCGGGCGCTCCAATCCACCACTCGGGTGCATGGGCGCGATCACTGTCATCGCCTACGACGAGCAGGGTCGCATCGCGTCGCGCAAGACTTGGGTGTGCGGCCATTCCATGGATACACGGGCGGACAGCGAGACTGTCTACCAGTATAACGCCGATGGCTTTCGTCGCGCTGACATCTATAACTTTGTCACCGACGTAGTGAACCACAAGGTCGTGACGCCGAAAGGCGAGGAGGAGTGGGCCTCGTACACCATCGAGACGCAGAGCGCTGACTGCGCGAAAATGGCAGCAGCCATTGGCGGCCTCTCGACCCAAACAGACCAGCGCTGTCGCGCCCAGTGATCAACACCGTCCCAGCATTTCCCGTCATGCCTGACGTCGACCGGAGCGCGCGCTCGTTGTAGTTAACGAGGAACGATGCCTACCTGCCGCACGTGACCGCACGCCCATTCGGCTCCCGCCAAGCGCTGCTCGAGCGGCTCGCGGTGGAAAGCTACGAAGACGGCTGCGTGGGTGAAGCAATCGCCGCTCGCCAGCTCAACCGTTCCGCCCGGCTCGCCGCCGACCGCGGCATCGCCAACACGCTGCGCGCGATCGCTCGCGACGAAGCGGGCCACGCTAGGCTCGCCTGGGACATCCTGCAGTTCTGCATCGCAGAAGGCGGTGCCCCGGTCCGCGCCGCGCTCAGCGCCTCGGTCCAGCATACCAGCAAGCTGCACTGGGGCGCAGATCACGCCGCCGATCTGCAACGCTTCGGCCGACTCCCACCCCACGAGCTCGCCAGGCTCGCCCGAGATCAAGTCAGCCGCTCGCACGCCCGCGCGTCCCGCATGAGCTAACGCCGCCCCCTATAGACCCGCTTCACCCACGCCTAAGCAGCGGGCGACTTCGAACCGCGCGGCGGTGTCTTATGGGCCGGCGCCTGCGCGACTTTGACGTAACCGCAGCGTGGACTTCGACCGCGCCATGGACTCTCGAACCGACCGCGCTGCCTCCTACGCGCGTCGCGCGTTAGTGGCCCACAGGTAGCTCGCTCCAGCATAGGCCGCCGCGCCGAGCAGCAGGACGAAACCGAAGCCGAAGCTGATCGCGAGGATCATGGCCAAGCACGATCCAAGCACCGAGCAGTACCCGTTGATCACCCAGCCGCGAATGAGCAGGCCCGGTTGCGCCGCTGCGAGCTGCGCGATCGCGATCGGAAACGGCATGCCCATCAACGTTGCAGGCACTGCGAGCAAAGCGATCGCGAGCGCGATGCGCGCACCGAGCGCCAGCGACAAGGTCGCGTGCAGCACGCCGTCCAGCCCAAAACGATAGACCACGAGGCACAGCGCGACCGCACCCGCCGAGAGCACAGCTGCCCGCGACACGCGCGCGCTGAGCCAACCCGACATCAAGCTACCGAGCCCAGAGAAAATCAGAAGCGCCGACAGCACGACGGCCAAAGCATACGCAGGATTGCCAAGGTACAGCGTGAGCTTCTGCACCAGCACCATCTCGACGAGCACGTACGAGACGCCGAGGCACGCGAAGTACCCGAGCTCCTTCCCGTAACCCACACCGCTCGAGCCCAAGCCGAACCGCGCAGGCACAAGAATGAACACCACACCGAGCAGCGCCACGAGCAACGTGGTCGCAAGCAAGATCAAGTGCCCGTTGAAACGGTCCAAGATCCGATCCGGATACTTCCAAGCGTTCTTCCAGCGCGTGTGCTCGAAGAAAAACGGCTTGTCATCTGTCGTCACGCTGATGTCGAACGGATAGCTCGCGATGAACGCGCTCTTGTCTTCGAGCCCGATCATCTTCTCGTAAACATTGACCGGCTTATCGACCTGCAGATGCGGCAACGCCAGCGGAATGAAGTCGCGAGCACGCGTCACCGCCAGCACACGCTCCGACTGCTCACGCGTAAACGGCGTGGTCGAGATCGCAAACACTGAAAACGCACGTCGGCTGTCAGTGATCAACATGATGTGATCGCGCGTGTCGCGCACACCCATGTTCTTGAGCGCAGCGTCCGCGATGCTGATCACGCGCAACGTCTGACGCGCGGGCTCCGACATCCAGCGGGTGAGCGTTAGCACCCCACCCGGCGTCAAATGCTGCAGATACGACTCGAACGCCTCGCGCGTGTACAGGTACGACTCCGCCAAAGTGAATGCACCCGCTTGGCTCGCTGCGAGCGTGTCCACACCGGAGAGCTGGATCAAGTCCCACTTGCGATCGCCCGCCGAGGTCACGAAGCTGCGGCCTTCAGCCACCACCGGCTCAACGCCAGGCCGCTCGAACAAGCCATTGTTGAACGTCGCCATGTTCCGGCAGATGTCCATCGTGGCTTGGTTGATCTCGACCGCGGTTATCTGCTTCACCCCGCGTCGCAGCGCGCTGATCACATCGATGCCACCGCCCGAGCCCAAGATCAGCGCCGACTGCGGGCTCGCCACGTCGTACGCGATCGTCGCTGGCAAGTAATCAAACACAGGCTCTTTAGTGATCTCACCATCCGAGTGGTACATGAAGGTGAGCGCCCAACCGTCGATGCACACGCCGAGTCGCGACGGAAACGCACGCGCCATGTTCTCTTGGAAGTAGCGCCGATCCGACAACCCCCAAAGCCCTGTGAGATCCTCCGCGACGAACAGATCGATCGTCGAGAGCGAGTTGCTCAAGCGCGCGACGATGCGCTCCTTGCTCAACGCGGGAAACGGCTTCGCCGACTTCATGTAGAACGGCTCAGCGAGCGGGTCGAGCGAGCGCCACAAACTCAGCGCAACCACGAGCCCCATCACGGCCGACAGCACAGCAGCACGCGCGGGACGCTGGGCCCGACCGAGCAACGGAACGGTCGCAACGCACGCGATCAGCGAGAACACGAGCACTGTGCTCGCAGGCAAGAGCCGGTCGAGCAGCGGACCGGCGATCGCACAGCCCAAGCCCGAGCCCATCATGTTCGCGGCGTACACACGTGCGACACCACTCGCGCGTTGCACGACCATCGCCGCGACGAACAAGCCGGCAGACAAGAAGCTCGCCGCCAACAGCAGCACGAGCACGAGAAACAGCGCGAAGTTACCGAACGAGTCGAGCACGCCGCCAGTGAATGGCAGGTTGCAGACCACGAGCAGTGAAACAGCCGTCGTGATCGCGAACGCAAACGCGCTCGGCAGCAAGATGCCGTCGCGGCCGCGCTCTAGCAAACCAGGCCGCAGGTTGATCAAGAGACCACCCACCGTGAAGCCCAGCATCGCAGTGCTGATCACGAGAAACGCAAAGTGGTACCAGATCATGAACGAGAAGATGCGCGTCCAACCGATCTGGATGCCGAGCATAGCGATCGACAACAAGAACGTCGCGGCGAGCTCGGGGGCCAAGCGCGCAGACGCAGGTCTCTCATTCGTGGATGCAGCACTCACAGTGGACGCCGCACGCTAGTCGAATCAGCCCAGCTCGGCGAGACTCGCAAGGACAAAAGCGATCTTTTACGGCGACCAAGCGTGCCCGGTCTCGCAGTCGATGTGCCGGAAACCTAGCTTGGCATCTACGATTTCCATCATGCCGAACACGATCGGCAAGTGCATGCGGCGCGGCCCGATCGAGCCTGGATTAAACACAGTCAGCCCGCGGTCCCGGCCCAGAAACGGCACATGGGAATGACCGCACACAACGATCCGTGCGCTGTGTCGCGCGGCGAGCTGCGCTGCGTCGGCGCGCAGCTTCGCGCCATAGACGGCGATGTGTGTGATCAGCAGCCGCAACGCGCTTTGCTCGCCGGCACAAACATCGATCGTCACGACGTCGGGCAAATGCGGCGCACGCTCATCGATGTTGCCCCGCACCGCGATCACTGGCGCGATCTTGGCGAGCTGATCGAGCACGCCCAGGTCGCCGATGTCGCCCGCATGCAGGATGGCCGAAGGCCGCTCCGCACGCAGCAGCTCGGCCGTTCTGGGATGCGGCTGACTGTGGGTGTCTGCCACGATCGCGACCCGAAGGCCGTTCTGATCGTCGAGCTGAAGCCGCTCGCTGTGCTCGAGCACCTTGCGCCGTGATTTGCCGGAGGTCGTGTACACCGCACCTACCATAGCGCAGGAATGCTCGAAGCGCGTGCGAGCCAGGTATACTGCAGGGCGATAGCGCTCGCATGGACCACCGCTCCAGACTCCGGCTGTACTCGCTGCAGCGCTGGCTGCTGCGGCTCTTGCTGTTGGGCGGCGCAGTTGTGCTGCTCGGAGCGGCATTCATGATGCTCGACAAGCGCAGCCTGCCGGGCCTGCGCATCGCGGGCGTTCCATTGGAGCGCAGCGCTGATCCGCTACCCCTGCTGCGCGCGCGCGCCGAAGCCTGGGAGCGGACGCGGATCCGCTTGTTCACAAAGCCCCACCTGACCACAGCCACGCGTAAAGAGCTGGGCGCAAGGCTCGACGCCGAAGCCATGGCCGCGCGCGCGCTCGCAGTCGGCCACAGCGGCAATCCGCTCGACGACGTGTGGGCGTGGCAGCGCGCGCGGCGCGAGGGCGTGGAGCTCGCCTGGGCGCCCCACATCGACCGCGCTCACCTCGGTCGCTACGTGCGCGCCGTTCGCAACGTGGTCGAGCGCCCACCCGTCGCAGGCACGGTGGATCAAGAGGGTGTGACTTTGGCCGGTGTGCCCGGTGTGACGCTCGATATCGTGCTCACCGTAGATGTGCTGGAGCGCATGCTGCGCAAGAACGAGCTGGAAGCCAGCGTGGATCTGCGTGCAGTGCCCGCGCCTACGATCGAGATCGGCTCACCCGACGGCATCGACGAGGAGCAGCGCGAGCCAGAAGACCACTCGCAGCGAGGCCGTCTCAGCAAGTTCGAAGCGCAGCTGCCAGCGGCAGTGCTGCAGGCCATGCACAAGGCTGAGCCGCAGGGCTGGTTGCCGGTGCAAGGCTGCGAGGCCATGGACCCGCCGTACGAGCGCTTTTGCCAAGGGCCGCGGCGCGTGCCCGAGCCACACGGCGCTGCCGCGGAGGTCGCCGACAAGCTCGGTTTGGGCGATCTGCTGACCGTGGGTCGATTGCTGTCCGCGCCGCCACGAGCTGCATGGGTTGAAGCTGCTGGCGGCCCCGCTTCACCCGCCGACCTGCTCTGGCCGGTGCCCCGAACCGATAGCCGCTTATGGCGGCGGTTCGGTTACGTGAGACGCGCACCGTTCGAGCACCTGATCCACCGCGGCATCGACATCGGCGCGCCGCATGGCACGCCGCTCTACGCAGTGAATCCAGGCGTGGTCGCGTACAGCGACAACCGCGTGCGCGGCTACGGCAACTTGCTGGTCATCGTACATCCTGACGCCAGCGTAACCTTCAGCGCACATTGCCGCGCTATCTACGTGTTCCCAGGGGAACGCGTAGCGCGCGGCCAAATCGTAGGTGAAGTCGGAGACACCGGACTTGCCCGCGGCTCTCACGTCCACTGGGAGTACCACATGCACGGTCGTGCGGTGGACCCCCAGGACATGTGGAGCCGCGAGCGCTGAGGATCAGAGATCCGGACCGCGCGGCATCTTCAGGTCAGGCGCGTAATCGCCCTTGCCATATGCAGCGCAGAACGCCGCATCGTCGCCCTTGTACATCGGGTCCATCGCGACGAGGCCTGGGCGAATGGTCTCCCACATACCCATCGGGCCGCCCGCGTTCGACCAGTTGTGCGCGATGATCGCGAGGTCCAGACCAGGGTGCACGACCACGAACTGACCGCCCAAGCCCTGCGCGCTGAAGATACCGATGTCGTGCTTCTGCACGCAGCTCATGTCGCCGACGGTCGAGCGGCAATCGGGAGCCTCGGATCCGACGTGCGGATACTTGGGCCAGAATGCTGCAGGCGCGCACTGGTCACCATCGACAGAGTTCGAACCAGAGGCGATGTCGCCGCCGATGCCAGCTGCATTGCCGCGGTGGTTCAGCCAAGCGAGCTGACCGTAGGACGTGTTCGCGTCTTCGTGCGCCGGGTGACCCATACGGTAGACCCAGTAGCGGCTCATGAAGCGCTCGCCGTTGTACCAACCGTCGCGCGCGAGCATGGTGCCGAGCTTGCCCATGTCACTCATGTTGCCGGTCCAGCCCGTACCGATTGTTCCGCCAGACCAGCTCGAGCTCGTCATGCCGAGCTTATCGAACACCTCTGTGCGGAAGAACTCGCCCGAGTTCGTCGGCACGCCTTGCACCTGCCCAACGGCCTTCATCGCGACGTCGATGATCGAGCTGATCTCGCGCGTGCCGAGCGTATCGTACGAGTATGTCTTGCTGCCGTACGCGAGATTGCTGTTGAACGCGGTCATCGACATGACGTGGCTCAACATGGCTTCACGGTTATAGCTCACGCTGCCGAGCCAGTCGGTCGCCTTGTCCTCGTGGATGATGTGGCCGGTGCCAGGACCGCTGCGCATCACGTCTTTGACCAAGTAGTCAGCGCGACCGGCGGCCACGCCACCGAGCGTCTTGGTCGCAGAGTAGTTCTGTCCCGAAGTGTCGCCGCCGTTGATGTAGCAAAGCTTGCCGTGGCGGTACGCAGCGATGTTGCCGCGCGCCATGATCATCGCCGGGTTGATGCCGCACTCTTCCGCGGTGCCCATCTCCCATTCGCCAGCGCCGGGATCTTTCCAGTCGGCTTCGGAGCCCATGGGCTGTCCGGGATCGGTCGGCGTCGCGCCCGGATCGGTTGGGCCGCCTGCAGCACCTGCTGCGCCCGCGGAAGGTGCGCCCGCAGCAGCAGCCGGCGAGCCAGCGGCCGCTGGCGTGGTGTTGCCCGGAGTGGTCGTGGTGCCCGGCGTCATGTTGGCCGGGGTCGTTGTTCCGGGAGTCTGCGGAGTGGTGGTCGCGGCCTTGCCAGCCGCGCCGGTCTGCGTCGCACCACCGGGAGTTGTACCCGGTGTGGTCGCTGCCGATCCGGCCGTGGCACCTGGCGAGGTCGAGGTTTGAACTGGCGCGCCTTCTGTCACGGGAGCTTCTCCGCCCCCGCACGCCAAGAGCAAGCCAGCACCAATCAAGGTCAGCGCCAAGTTCGGCCGACACGCACAAAGAGAGAGCGCGAAAGCCCGATGCGATTTCGTCGTCATGTACTCACCCGCGGGGAAACCCTATGAAAAGCGTCCTCAGACACACGCCGGAGGACCGAGACCCAAACACCGTTCACCTATCGATCGTCCGATGATCGATGGCCTAAGTAGTACCGGTGTACCACTAGTGGTCAATGTCCATTTCGCGGACTGTTCAGCATGCACGCCGAAATGTGAACTCGCGCGATCTCGTAGAAGAAGGCCTAAACGCCGAGCTTTCCGACTTCGCCGGCTGCGGTGTTCAGCAGTTTCGCGCCGTTCGCGGTCGAAAAAATAGACCTGCGCAGATTTGTTTTAGTGTTGCTAGCTCTTTGCTCAGTGGGGGTCGGCTTCGGCCAACGCGTGCACGAGCGTCGTGATTGCAGCTGCAAACGCTATGTGCGCAAACTTATTCCGCGCTGTTATCCATTGCAAGCCTCGAGCCTTGGGACACAGGACGGACGCAAAGCGGGACCGCACGATCGCTCGGCGGCCCCTGACTGCAGCTAAAAAGACTACTACTACTACTGCTGCTGTTGCTGCTGCGCGAGCTTCTTGTCTTCGAGCTCTTGCAACGCGCGCCACATGATCTTGCCCGAGCCTGTCTTCGGCAGCGTTTCCACGAACTCGACGCTACGCGGTACTTTGTACGCAGCCATGTTCGCGTGACACCACTCGATGAGTGAGCTCTCGTCGACCTTGTCGCGCATGTTGGCCTTGGGCACGATCACGGCTTTGACGCTCTCGCCGCGGCGCGGATCTTTGGTGCCGATGATCACGGCCTCCTGCACCGCGGGATGCGCGTACAACATGGCCTCTACCTCAGCCGGCCAGACCTTGAAACCCGAGGCGTTGATCATGCGCTTCAGGCGATCGACGATGAAGAAATAGCCATCCTCGTCGACGCGACCGAGGTCGCCCGTGCGGAAGAACTTCTTGCCATCAACGTCGACGAAACAGTCGCGGTTGGCGTCGGGCTTATTCCAGTAGCCGAGAAATACCTGCGGCCCGTTCGTGATGATCTCGCCGACCTCGTTCGGGCCGAGCTCTTTGAGCGTCTGCGGATCGACCACGCGCGAGTCGGTGCCGAAGATCGGAATGCCCAAGCACTGCTTCTTCGGCTTCTGCGGCGGATTCATGTGCGTGGGCGCGATCGTCTCGGACAAGCCATAACCTTCGAGGTACGTGATGCCGCACAGGTCTTGCAGTTTCTGTGCGATCGCTTCGGGCATGGCTGCACCCCCGCCACCCATCACCTTGATGCTCGACAGATCGTACTTGTCGATGTCGGGGCTCGAGAGCAAGTCGACGACCATGGTCGGCACCGCCGTCCAGCTCGTGACTTTGTAACGCTGGATGAGCTGCGCGGCGACGCCGCGATCCCAGCGCGGCAAGATCACGACCGTCGCGCCCGCGAACAGCGGCGTATTCATGCTGTTCTGCATGCCGGTCACGTGGAACAGCGGCAGCACGCACAACACGGAGTCTAGATCTTCCGCCTGCTCGAACCAGTACTGCGGCGCGACAGCGGTGAACATGACCGTACGGTGCGTGTGCATACAGCCCTTGGGGTTGCCGGTCGTGCCCGATGTATACGGGATCACGCACAGGTCATCCGGGCCGACGCTGTGAGCGGCGGGCTTCAAGTCTTTGGCAGTGGCATCGGCCCACGCGATCACGCCGCGGCTCGCGTGCTCCGCGAGGTTCTGACGCGGTGCGCGCACAAAGTCCGGAATGCTCAGATCGGTCTCGGTGCGCAGGTAGTCCGAATACGTGCCGATGACCAGGTGCGACAAGGGATCGCCGCCTGCGAGCGGCAGCACTTGCGCTGCCAGCTCTTGCGAAGCGAACAACACCTTTGCGCCGCTGTCTTCGAGCATGTAGCGAATCTCTTTGGTGAGATTCATCGGGTTAATGGGCACGACGACAGCGTTCGCGCGCAGGATCGCGTAGTACGCGATCACGAACTGCGGGCTGTTCTGCATGTACACGCCGACGCGATCGCCCTTTTTTACGCCGCATACCTCGGTGAGGTAGCCGGCCATGCGCTCGCACTCACGCTGAAACTCGCTGTATGTGAGCGTGCTGTCGTAAAAGACCAGGGCGCGACGATCGGGGTTCGCTTTCGCTGCGTTTTCGATGTTTGCCCACAGCGATGTGCGCGGAGGATCGAGGTCCCGTGGGGCGCTGGGCGGCCAAGACGAAAGGTGGCGATCACTCATTGGGTCCTCCGATAGTTTTATGCGCACTGCTGCAGCAGCGAGCGGGTCACTGTAGGCGAGAGCCACGCACGTCGCGAGGCAAAAGTCGTACATCGCGCGCGCACTGCAACGCATCTACAACCCATGCCCGTGCTCGTGCCCGCACGCGTTGTCCGTTGGCCAGGTCGCCGCGAATCACGGGAGATCGTGTACGGGCACGGGCACGGGCACGGGCACGTGATTGAGAGTGGCGCGAATAAGCTTACATGTATGATGCGAAAAGTATGGGAATCAGCCGCAGACGGGTGCGCTTAGATCAGCCCGAACGTTGGGTATACAACCGCATGGCCGA